>ERZ795059.1062-NODE-1062-length-31852-cov-9.322074_pt1 | contig 31852 bp, 29 predicted proteins | sample MGYA00375143_ERZ795059 | MGnify/ENA primary metagenome ERZ795059 (study PRJEB30188, sample SAMN05720168) | activated sludge metagenome | isolation source: Anaerobic digester | place: USA | collected 2015-01-07 ... | reverse complement strand
GCAAGGAGCGCTCTCGGTAGCCATGTCAGCCCAAAGCAGCCGTAATCGGACCGTGATCGTACCCAAGGTCAATGCCAATGAAGCGGCCTTGGTGAGCGGAGTCAGGGTTTTGGCCGCCGAGAATATCGACCAAGTGGTCAAGCATCTGTCAGGGCGGGCGGCTATGTCGCCATGGACCGGTGTTAAGTTGGAATCCGTGGTGCAGAACGCCAAGGTTTTGGATTTTAGCGAAATCAAAGGTCAGGCGCATGCCAAACGCGCTTTGGAAATCGCGGCCGCGGGCGGGCATAACGTGTTGCTGTTTGGTCCTCCGGGATCGGGTAAGACCATGCTGGCCCGGGCTTTTCCGGGCATTCTGCCTTGCCTGACGCCCAATGAGGCGCTTGAAGTAACGCGCATTCATTCCATTGCCGGTGTTTTGCCGCGCGATGGTTTTTGTTTTACGCGTCCTTTCAGATGTCCTCATCATACGGCCAGCGGCGCGGCTTTGGTGGGCGGAGGAACCGTGCCCAAGCCCGGAGAGATATCTTTGGCTCATCGCGGAGTTTTGTTTTTAGACGAGTTCCCTGAGTTTTCCCGGACCGTTTTGGAAAATTTAAGACAACCCTTGGAAGATGGTTATGTTTCAGTCTCGCGCGCTCAAGGCACGGTGGTTTTTCCGGCCGGGTTTACTTTGCTGGCGGCCATGAACCCTTGTCCTTGCGGCTATGCTTCGGATCCGGAGCGCCACTGCATTTGCACTTCGGCTCAAATTCAAAAATATACCAAGCGTTTGAGCGGTCCGATTTTGGACAGAATAGATTTGAAAGTCAGTGTTCCGCGCGTGCCGACCACGGAACTCATAAAAATCGAGCAAGGAGAATCCACTTCGGTTGTCAGGCAAAGAGTGCAGGCGGCCAGAGATTTGCAAACGGTCAGATCCGCCGACTTGGGTGTGGGGTGCAATGCCGAGCTAAGGAGCGATCACATCAGAAAATTTTTGGTTTTATCGCCAGAGGCCAAGAATCTATTGCGTCAGGCGGCTGATAGATATGGTTTATCGGCCAGAGCATATTTTCGTTTATTGAGAGTGGCTCAAACCATAGCCGATTTGGCTGCTGATCAAACCATTCGGGAAGTTTATATCGCCGAAGCTTTGCAGTACCGCCAACAAATATAGATCATTAAAAGCTTGAAGCTGAAAAAAGAACGCGCAAAACAATTAATTAATGTTCGTATCTAATAATTATCAATAATATATATGTCGTTTCAATCATTCAGGGACATGGTGGTTTGGCAACAAAGTTTTGACTTTGCTAAATGTGTTTACGCCTTGGTAAAAAATGTGCCGGCCGAAGACCGCTACGGTGTAGCCTCTCATTTGTGCCGGGCGGCCGTGGCCATGCCGGCTCAAATCGCGGAAGGTCAACGCAAGCGCAATAAAACCGAATTTGTCCGCCACTTGAACTATGCCAACGGCAATTCCGCGGAATGCGAGACCTATCTTCTCTTGCTACAGGAATTGTACCCCAAGCAAGATCAAGAAATACAAAAATTAAGAGAGACTAACACCATTATTCAGAAGATGTTGTCTTCTCTGATCTATACGATCGAGCATCCTAAACAAAAAGACAAAACAGTCCAAGAAAGTAAGGCGGAACCCGTGGTGGTGCCCGTAGCCGCCTGATTCAATCGGTTTTGCGCGTTCTTTTTTCAGCTTTGTTAAGCGAATAAATATTAAATCATGTCAGTTGTCTGACATAAGTGGGTATAACTTGATTGACACGCTCTTTAACCTTTGTTAGCGTTGATGTCACCATTAAATAAAGTCGATCAGTAAATTTAATACTTAATGAGGGGCATTTTTTGGCCAAATTAAGCGGAATAATTGGCAGATAGGCTGGAATTTACCTTTCTTTATACGGGGGCGATATACAACAAAACCGTCAACCATCACCTTTTTGGACACTGGTAGGCATCAAGATATTTAGAGCCATAAGAGCCTTAAAAAAGGCTTTGGAGTATTTTTTTGTAGTGGTTTTAGGATCTATTCTGAAACCCGCGGCTCGTTTTTTCTTGCGTTTTGTTTTTCTGCCGTTATACAAGCTAATCGTGCTTTCCAAATTAAGATTACAGCGCTTAGCTTTACCGGCCAGAGGTTTTATCCTATTTTTCGTAACCAATAGATATTTATTTCACGCGGCTGTGGTCACGGCTTCCTTGGTTGCTATTTGGTTCAATGTGCAGACCAAACAAGTCTTGGCTCAAGATATCGGCAAGCGCAGTATTTTGTATTCTTTGATGACCGAAGGAACGGTTGAAATAGTGACCGAACAAAAATTGGTTGAAAGTGTTAAACCTGCTTCGGCCAATCGTTTTGGTCCGGGAACCATAGAGGCTGTTCCTTATATTGATTTTAATTATCATGCCATGGATGAAGAGGAGATGGATGGAGTATCCGGTCAAATTCCGGGAACCTTGGTTTTAGCGCCTCTGGATCATCGGGCCGAAGAATCATCGCCCGTCAAACCCAAGCGTACGGAAGTCGAGAACTATACGGTTAAAGCCGGAGACACGCTGGGAACCATCGCGCGAGATCATAGCGTTAATGTAGGTACTGTATTATGGGCCAATAATTTAACCGAAAGACAATACATCAGACCCGGAGATAATTTGAAAATTTTGCCGGTTTCCGGTGTTTTAGCCAAGGTTGGCAAGGGAGAGACTCTCTCCGGTATTGCCAAGAAATACGGCGGCAATGTGGAGGAAATCATCAAGCAGAACAATCTTTCCGACGAAAAAGTAACAGTGGGTATGGAGTTGATTATCCCCGGCGGAGAACCTCCGGCGGTTGTGCCTGTGCGCACCGTGGCCTCGACCAACTATGTCTTGAAAGAACCGGGAACAACCAGAGAAGTGGCTCCCGGAGAAAATCCTGTTCAAAAACCAAATGATGCCGTGGAAAAACCCGAAGCCCCTAAGACACGTCTGCTGTGGCCTACGTCAGCCAGGATCATCACACAGTATTACGGCTGGAGACATACGGGTTTGGATATTGCCGGCGATCATACCAATCCTTTGTATGCGGCTGATGATGGAGTGGTGGCCATATCCGGTTGGAACTCCGGCGGTTACGGTTATCAGGTTTTGATTGAACATCCCAATGGCATGAAGACGCGCTACGCGCATGCTTCCAAACTGTTTGTCAGCGCGGGCGACCAGGTTAAGCGAGGGCAGGTGATTGCCATGATGGGCTCCACCGGCCGTTCCACGGGTCCGCATATTCACTTTGAAGTTTACGTTAACGGCAAGCGGGTCAATCCTTTGCTTTATATCAGATAAGAGCAATAGCGTACTTAGCGTACATAACGCCCTACGTCAGGGCTTAATCCCCCTTTGATTCCCCCTTTAACCCCCCTTCGCTAAAGCTACGGAGGGCGTAGCAAGGGGGTTTTTAGTTAATAAGCCAGTCTCTTCCGATGGCTTTACCTTCTCTTAATCCCTTCGACTACGCTCAGGGCAGGCTTAAGAGAGGATAGGGTGAGTTTATGAACTGGATCCCCGCGTTCGCGATGACGAAAAACCAACCGTCATTCCCGTACTGTGTTCACCGGAGCCTTGTTGGTGAAGCGTAAGTGGGGAAACGGGAATAAACGGAGCTATATGTGTGGTATGAGCAGGCTGATGTTAACGCGTATTTTTTGTTACATGTTTCGTGCTACATGCTACATGAGACATGATTGACACCCGGGCTTATTTTGGTTAAACTGGGCGGACTTATATGGAACCGATTATCACCCATTTGCCGGGCTCGAAAGTGGAGTTAAAATTCACGGTCACGCCCGAAGAGGCACAGCCTTATATTGATAAAGTTGTTCAGGAAATCAGCACCGAAAAAACCATCCCGGGTTTTCGCCCGGGTAAAGCCCCTTACGCCGAAGTTAAAAATGCGGTGGGCGAAATGGTTATTTGGGAGCATGCTTTGGAAGCCGTAGTTAGAGCATGGTTTGTAAAGACGGTTTTGGACAAGCAACTGCAAACAGTCGGCTCGCCTGAAATATCCGTGGATCAGCTGACGCCCGGTCAGGAGCTTAAATTTACCTGCACCGTGGCCGTCATGCCCGTTATCACCAAAGTTGAAGAAATCAAAGAGCCTTTTGTTGAACTCAAAATTAAAGAGGTTAAAGATGAGGACGTTGAAAAGGCGGTTCAAGATTTGCGCAAGATGAAGCACGAAGAAGTGGTGACCGCGGAGCCCGCTACCAAGGATCATATGGTGGTGGTGGATTTGGTTATGACCAAAGATGGAGTGATTTTGGAAGGCGGGACAGCCAATGGTTATCGTGTGTATCTGCAGGAAGAACATTATATTCCCAAGTTTGCGGATCAGCTGATGGGTTTGAAAAAAGGTGATCAGAAAAAGTTTACCTTGCCTTTTCCGGCTGAACATTATCAAAAAATGTACGCGGGCAAAGACATTGATTTTGAAGTGAATGTTAAAGAAGTCTATGAGATCAAGCTGCCCGAAGTGAATGATGAATTCGCTAAGTCTTTGGGCGTTGAGAGCGTACAGGCTTTGCGCGATTTGTTGCGTAAAAACATGTCTTCGGAAAATGAGCATCATGCCATGGAAGCCGCGGAAATAGAATTGCTGGAATCTTTGGTTAAAAACAGCTCATTCACCGAAGTGCCGGAAATTTTGATCAAAGAAGAAACACGCCGCATGTATGAAGAGTTGAGGAACGATATTGAGCATCGCGGCGGCCGCATGGAAGATTATTTGGCCAGCATCAAGAAGTCGGCTGATGAAATTAAACTGGACATGATTCCGCAAGCCATCAAACGCCTGCAGACATCGGTTTATGTACAGCATGTAGTCAAAGATCAGAAGCTGGAGGTCATGCCCAAAGAACTGGACGATGAGATAGATCGTTTGCTCTCCATGACCGAAGATCCGAATACACGTGAACGCATCAGCTCGCCGGATTATCGTGAATACGTAAATACGGTTATGCGTAATCGCAAGGCTTTGGAGCACTTGAAAGAAAAAGGCATTAAAAAATATCAGGAGTTCATGAACCGTTTTGCCAAAGAAGAGAAAGAATCGGAAGCCAAGCACGGGCATGTTCACGGTCCCAATTGCCAGCACTAAATTAAGTTGTATTTTATAAAAAATACGTTCCAAAAGGACCGTATTTTTTTTGCACAACCCTTGCCCTTGACATAAGATGCGTGGCATGGAACGGGGTATTAAGATGGTTTAACTAAAAATGTCTTGACTATGCTCGATAAATTAAAAAAATATTTTGGGTATGACGGGTTTCTGCCTCTGCAGGAAGAAGTGATTGATCACATTATGCGCGGGCAAGAAGCTTTGGTGCTCATGCCCACGGGCGGAGGCAAGTCTTTGTGCTATCAACTGCCGGCTCTGGAATTGCCGGGTGTTACCTTGGTGATTTCTCCGCTCATCGCTTTGATGAAAGATCAGGTGGATGGCTTGTCAGCCAATGGCATTAAGGCCGCCTATATTAACAGCAGTTTGGATTATTCGGAGATAGCCATGGTTGAAAGCCAAGTTGCCCGAGGTGAGATTAAACTTTTGTATCTGGCGCCTGAACGTTTGGCCTTGCCGCGCGTGCAAAGTTTTTTAAGAACTCTGGAGGTTAGTTTATTGGCCATTGATGAAGCTCACTGTATTTCTGAATGGGGGCATGATTTTAGACCGGAATATCGTAATTTGCATGTTTTGCGGGCCATCTGCCCCAAGGCCAAGATAATTGCACTGACGGCTACGGCTAATCAAAGGGTGGAACAGGATATTCTGCGGCAATTGAATTTAAACCGGGCCCGCGTATTTAAATCCGGCTTTGATCGCCCCAATTTAAGCTATGAGGTTTTGCCTAAAAAACAGGTTTTGCAGAACTTGGTTAAGGAATTGGAAAAAATCCCCAAGCAATCAGCCATCGTCTATTGTCTGTCGCGAAAACGGGCGGAAAAAATGGCGCTGGATCTCAACAAGAATGGTTTTAAGGCCGCCTGTTATCACGCGGGTATGACCGGAGTTCAAAGATCCAGAGCGCAGGAAGCCTTTATCCGCGACCGGGTGGATGTGATTACGGCCACTATTGCTTTTGGCATGGGTATTGATAAACCGGATGTGAGATTGGTGGCGCATGTGGATTTACCCAAGTCAGTGGAAGGTTATTATCAGGAAACCGGGCGCGCCGGACGCGATGGTTTACCTAGCCGGTGCCTGTTATTTTTTTCAAAGGGTGATGTATTTAAACACGAGTATTTTATCTGCCAGATCCAAGATATGGATGAGCGCGATCGTTTACGCCGTCAAGTAAACGACGTTATCAAATACGGAGAATTGAAGACTTGCCGGCGCAGATATTTGCTGGGGTATTTCGGCGAGACGTCACTGCGGGAAAATTGCGGAGCCTGTGATATTTGCTGCCCCAAAGCCGAAGTGAAGACACCCGAAGTGCAATCTCTGGTTTATGATAAAGCTCTGTTTGAGATTTTGCGCGACGCACGCCGGCGCTTGGCCGAAGACCAAGGCGTACCCCCTTACGTCATCTTTGCGGATAAAAGTTTACAGCAAATGGCAGCATATTATCCGCAAACCGTATCAAGTATGGCTGGTATTTTTGGAGTAGGCAGAGAAAAATTGGAACGGTACGGCCAAATTTTCATTGATATCATCAAAGAGTATTGTGTGCCTTTGAATTTGCCGGAAAAAACACCGCGTCCGGTTACTTCTGACAGAGCTGTTAAAACAGCCGTCACGTCTACGGTCTTGGCGACTTTGGATTTGTTTAAATCCAATAAATCTCTCAAACAAACAGCCGATCTTCGGGGTCTGAAAACCGCGCAAATCATTACCCATTTGGAAACAGCTTTGGAAGGCGGTGAGAAGTTTGATTGGTCAGGTCTCTACGTGCCCGAACAGCGCCTCGCGAATATCGCCGAAGCCTTCAAGAATTCGGGCGGATTTTTATTGGCACCCGCCCGCGCGCTCTTGGGCGAGGAATATGATTATGATGAAATCAGGTTGGCCAGGCTGATTATTAAGGCGCGCTCTTAGTGAGTCCTGCCAATGACGGCGACGGGGGAGAGCAGGACTTGAAAAGTCTTCAATATAGGCCGTTTTTTTACACATCAGCTTCAATTTCATGAGTTATTTATACTATTGCCAAATCATGGGTTTTGATATATATTTATCATTGCTAAAAACACGTCAAAAGATTTTAAAAAGGTGCTTTTAGCTAAACATGGTGGCCATGGTGTAATGGTTAACACGCGAGATTGTGGCTCTCGCAATTCGGGTTCAATTCCCGATGGCCACCCCACTCCCCGTCGCTCCACGACGCCTTTGGCTATGTGGAGCTATGGGGAGTGTCCCCCGAAGCTCCGGAGCAGGATTGCGAAGGAGCGAAGGGGGGCCGAACCTAAAAAACCTCTGACAACCTCAGGGGTTTTTAGTTTATTTCCAGAAGCTCGACAACGCTTTATCGAAGTGGAGTTGACCCAACTCCCAAAACATGGAAGGTAGTATGTATATGCACTTTGTTTACATACTCCAAAGCGAACAATACAAATTCTACTATCACGGTTCAACATCCAATATAAATCTACGTCTTCAGCAACATCATCGAGGTGAATGCATCACAACCTCGCGCGGCGGTCCGTGGAAACTTATTTGGTACGCCGGTTTTTCATCTAAAAAATTGGCTGAAGATTTCGAAAAGTATCTTAAATCCGGATCAGGATTCGCGTTTAGTAGGAAAAGATTGATGTAGCAATATCCCTCGAATAATCGAGAGTATATTTTTGCTTCCAATTCACCATGTCCTGCTTGAGCCAATGCCCGCGCTGCGTTCATGCGCTCTTAAACCGTTTTCCAAAAATGATTGAGCATTTTCTACGAACAGGTGGCCGTCTTCTTCTATTTTAAAGTCGTTAAATAAATCAATGCCCTTATCTTTTAAGGTGTTCATCCAGGCGAAGGCTTGAGCATTGGCATCTCTTTCCAGCATTATAACCGGCAAAAAACGAAATCTTCTGATGTTTAATCTTTTACCAACAGCCGGCAGTTCTTCATTCAACATCTTTTCCCATTGTTCCATCAATACCCCGAGTTCCTTTCTAAGTTGTCTGTATTCCACAGTCGCCTTGCGGTATTCAGGTGATACAATCTTGGCTAAAAATTTTAAGACGTATTTTTTCTCCAACTCGGTTAACTTTTGACTAAGTGCCTGGCGTTGGTCGTAATTGGCGTCCATACCTTTTTCAAACGTATCCGTTTTATCCAGAACCTTCATGTATTCTTGCAGATCCGGGTCTTGTATCAACTCCTCTCCTTCGGGAACGGCGGCAGCTATCTTCATGAGTAAATACCGTTGAGGGGCATCCAGTGAATCCATGCCCATGACTCCGTATAGACACTCATCATAAAGAGAGGTTAGCTTTTCCAGCGACTGATCGGCGAATTGTTTGGCATGCGCCAGTTCATGCAGTAACACGGCTATAACATGCGGTTTATCGGGCATGCCAACCATGGTTATTGATTTACTGCGGTCATTATAATTACCGGCATAATGTTTCTTAGCTTGGCTTTCAGTCAAGCAACGAATTTGCACGCTGTTTGGCCCATCAATCTCCACGCCGGTCAGTTCCGCCAAATCTGCCTCTTGCCCTTTTGGGGATCTTAATTTTATAGTTTTAATTCTATTTTCCGCACCCGGTTTTGTTTCTTCATACTCCAAAACAAGGCTATACATGGGCTCCTCGTCAAAACTGGTTTGATCAATTACGGTACGGATCAGTTGTTTTTCTTTATTTTCCGTAAATGGGTTCTGAGGTATGAACTTTTCCATATGCGGGCATTATATTATCTTGTCCGGTGTTTCACAATTCAGTAGATAGCCACTATAATATTAAAAACCATATGAAAATACAGGATTTCTCTTCCAAACTGGGCAGCGTTATGTCAGATTTTGAAAAAGCTCAGCAAGCCAAGGAGCGGGGGGATGAGGTAGAAGCTAAAAAAATTATTGAACAGACAAAACAAAGGCATCATTCCAAAACAGATTGGACGGATTTTGCTTGGGCAGCCATGTGGGCCGTGCTTTCGCCGGTGACCGCTATTTTATTGGCCTACATGAATATTAAAGGAATATACAGAAACATATATATTTGGCCGTTTTGGATTTTAATGTTGGCCGGGATGTTCATGACTCCGTTATTTATCAAGTTAGCCATCGACAGATATAAAAGTATAAAAAATCTCCGCTGACTATTGTCAGCGGAGTAAGCGCGAGGCCGGAGCCTCAGAGCCAGAGCAGAAACCGAGCCACGAACTTGGGTTTTGTTTCTTGCTCTTAAATAAGCTTTATAGATTCAAGCCGTCTTGTGTTATAATCATCATTAATAACTTTTTAATTGCTTTATAGGTATGCAAAAAACATTTTTTACTTTAATGATATCAGTATTTTTGTTACTGCCGTTCATGGGTCAAGCCGCGTTTAATCCCCAAGTAGAAAAATTCACTGATCGGACTTACGCGGGTTGGAATCAACTGGTTGTCTGCCCGGACAGCTCAGCGGTCTATTACATTGGCCCTGACGCCAAGCGTTATGTTTTTCCTAACAGCAAGACATTTTTTACTTATTACCCGGATTTTTCGGATGTTTTAAATGTCAGTTGCACTGATTTAAGTCAGTTTCCTCTAGCCGGGACCGTTACTTACAACCCGGGTACCAGATACGTAAAATTTGAAACCACTAATACCGTCTATGCCGTTGAGCCGGGCGGGGTTTTAAGAGCTATTCCCAATGAAGAATGGATGCAGGTTTTTGTGGGAGATGATTGGAACAAGCGAATTGATGATGTGTCTGATTCTTTTTACGGCACCTATACCATTGGCGAGCCGTTAGATATTCGGGAGATCCCTAATGGCATGACTGCGAAAGATCCGACAACCGGAATTTGGTATTATTTTGTTGACGGTCAACCCAAATCATTAGAGGGAATCTCTTTCGCTTTTAGGAACAATGGTCATTTCCGAAATTTTACACGTTTGAAGAATCAGGCACCCATTTTTTATGAAAGAGTGGAGCCGGCTCTAAAGAATGGAACGCGTATCGGTTCTGACTTTGAGTCAAAATTGGGTACGCCTTGGTTTTGGGATACTGATGTTGCCTGGGTGGAGGAAAGCGAGTTTCCGCGTGCGGTTTTATACAAAGATGCATCAGAATTAACTTTAAAGCCCGGCAGTCTCATGGTTGATTATTATGGTCAGACAAAGATGATTTATCCTAATCTGGATAATTGGGTCACAACAAATCCTTCGCAAAGATTGGTTACCGATCCTGCAACTGGACAAATGTACGTTGAGAATCCGGATGATGGAAGATTTTATGCTGAAGGAACGGATGATATTTTTCCGTCTGAATAAAGTATAATAAAATTATAAAACTCGCCGGACGGCGAGTTTTATTGAACTCAAAATTGTTTTTTTTAAAAAAAATAGTTTACCCAAACATCACCCACTCGGGTTTGAAGATCAAGGCGATACCGATTAAAAGCATGATGATACCGCCGATTATTTTGGCGGCGCGCGTGTATTTGGTGGTGACGCCCGTGACTTGCAAGGTGATCATGGCCGCCACAAAAACCAGCAAATCATCCAGCATAAAGAAGAAGACGTAGAGCAGAATGTAAGCGTAGTACTCCCAAGCAGGCAAATTGTTTAAAGTCAGCACTTGAGTATAGATGGCCGGTAATCCGGCGGAGCAGATCAGTTCCACCAGATTAACCATAAAAGCCAAAAGGATGATGCCCATCAAGGCCAGCCACAAACTGTTTTTTTGCACGATGTCTTTTAGTTTGGCGAAGGTGGCCTGTCTTTTTTCGGCGCCGGCTATTTTGCAGGTGGGATTTTTATTAAACAAGAATTCTTTCAAGTTATAACCGCCGGTGGTTAAAGCAACCAGGCCGATGAGGATTCTGATCCAAATCACAAAACCTAAAAACAGAATCAATTTCAGCCAGGCTACCATGAATAAAAAGTAGACAAAGGCTGAAGACAGAATAAAGGCCAAACCCAGAATCCACATTCTTTTGCGGTCAGCCATGCCCAAAAGCAAGCTGATTAAAAACAGCAAAACCCACATGGCACAAGGATTAAAGCCGTCCAAGGCGCCCAGGGTGATGGTCAAGGCCGGTAAAGAAAAGAGCATGGCATTGACGTTGCCGAAAAAAGGCAGGTTGACCCAGCGTTCGGGTTTTTTTTCTTGAAGCGGTGCGCTCGCGTCAGCTGGCTCATGAGCCGTCAGCTCAGGTGTTTCAGTCTTTGAGTCTTGTTCCAATATAGGCTCGGGTTCAGGCTCGGTGCTGGCAGCCGGGACTTCCGCCGGTACGGGCGGCTCCTTGATTGTTTCTTTGGGAGGATAACTATTCGGTTCTTCAGGCGTCACTGTCGGCTCTTGAGCCGGCGGTGGGGCAGTCAACCCCAAAATTTTTCCCGTGTTGTCAGAACAGGTGCCACTTAAACATTGTTTGACCAAGTTTTCGATTTCCTGATCACTGATACCTTCGGCATAACCCACATAAGATTGATCGCCAATAATCAAAAAAGGCACGCCATCCACGCCCACGCCCAAATTTTCGGCGGCCTTCATCAACAGATCGGCATTGCCGCGGTTTTTATAAATTTCATAGGTATAAACCGTCAAAGATGGATATTTGTTTAACAATTCGCTTAAAAAAACTTCTTCTTTGGCGCAATGCGGACAGCCGTCACCATAAAAAAAATAAGCATTGACACTGCTTTCGGCTTTGGCCGGCAAAGATTGAAAGATCCAGAGGCAGATCAAAATGGCTAGCAGGGATTTTAATAAATTTGTCATAGTATTTTAGTCTTGGCGGTTGATTATTTTGATGGCTTTTCCGTTTATCAAAGCGTCCGCTATTTTTTTATGCGCAGCTGATAAAATTCTTTGATAGGTGCTCTGTGAAGTTTGCATTTTTTCGGCCGCTTGGATTTGTTCCAGATCAAGAATATATTTTAATCTGTAAGCCTCCATTTCTTCAATGGTCAGCTCCACTATTTCAAGTTCACGCATGGGAATGCCTTGCGGTTTAAAATAGGTAGCCATTGGATTGAAATTTACTTTTCTGAAAAGTCTTGGTCTGGGCATAGGCGGGATTGAAATATTTTAGGCCAAATGTTATGTTTTGGCCAAAGAAGGCTGCTCGTCCCTCCGGTTTAAGCCGGAGGGACGATTCCCAAGCCTTCTTTTAATTTTTGTTTGACTGTAAATCTTGTCTTTGTTTTTTGATCATGGCCAGCTCTTGTTCCAAGAGTTTTTCCTCTTGTTCCAGAGAGGCCGCAGTGTCGTGTAAATCGGCGTATCTGGGGCAATAACCCGATCTGCGGGTAAACCTGCCTCTGGGATAGGCTGTGCCAGCGCAAGAGCCATTGCCCCTGCCTGAACCCGGGCCTCTGCCCATGGGTCCTGTTCCATCAAAATTAGGCATATATAAATAATTAATAATTAATCACCAAATAATCAATCATCAATTTCACGAATTGGCCAAGTCCGTGATACCGATTGTTAGGTTATTTGATATTATGAATATATACCCATAACTAATAACCGTCAAATTGTTTGCCTTGGGCTATTGATTTATGGCCATAAATTTGTTAATACTCATGAGCCATGAGCGGACACATGGGCGTGTCCGTATTACAGGAGGGCGCCATGGATGAGTTCTTGAGGTCTAATCCCATGCCTTGGGCCTGGAAAGCGGTCATCGCTTTACTGCCGGCCCTGCTCATCAGTGTCGGCATACTGTATACGCCCAGGTCTTGGCTCAAGCGTTTTGCGCAATTGCCTTTCGACGCGCCTACGGCTCTGACCTTGGCGCATGTTCCGCTCTTTGCTCTGGGGGTGTATCTGCATCTGACCAGTGCTTTTTACGCGGGCTTGCTCTTGGTGGTCGTAGCCGAGATCCTGGATGTTATGGATGGCAAGCTGGCCAAGTTCATGATCCTGTGGAAAATCCCCAGATCCGAGTTCTGGGCCAAACTGGGCAAGATCCTGGATCCGTTCTGCGACAAGATCACCCTCTTGCCGGCCATTGGTTTGTATATGTACCTGGGGTACATCCATCATTGGCTGGGTTGGCTGGTGATTATGGTGGATGTGTTCGGGACCTTCATGCGCGAGCCCTTCCTGAAGGATCTGGGTGATTCGGGTGCCAACTGGATCGGCAAGATCAAAGCTCTTTTTCAGGCCTTGGGCTTGCTGACCTGCGTGCCCAATGAGCTGGGCTGGTATCCGGAAACCTATCCGGTCGACATCATATTTGGGCTGGCCTTGGTTTTGGGCGTGTTGAGCGTCTATCTGCGGCTGTCTCAAGGCTCGGCCCTGGGCAAGGTATTGAGCCGGGCCAACGGCTTATTCAAGCATCAGGACATCTGACTCTCCGTCGGGCGCGGCTCGGCGGATTTTTTATTGGCTTCACTCATAATAAAAAAATCCGCCTCAAGAAGCGGTGAGGCGGGAGTGGGCCAAGGTCAGCAAGCGGCTCTCGGGCTGGTCCGGCAGCCCCAGACGCAGTGACAGGGACTTGAGCATGGCCGAGCGGACCGCGTTGGCTGTTAGTTCTGCCAAGCGAGTGTGCAGGCCGGCATATTGCAGGCGGACCCCATGGTCCGGATCCCAGCATACAGCGTTGCAGTCCGTGCCGGTCGCGAGCTTGAGCCGACCATGGCGGCGGCCGGTGAGCCTCAGATCGGCCATGACCGCGGCTTTGGACAGGCTGATGATGTTGGATAATTCCAAGGCCGCGCATTCTTCCAGCCGGCGGTTGATGAACACCATGATGTTGATGGTGCCGGCCCGGTAAGTCTGCGACCCGCTTTCTTCGTCATAGGCCGCGTGCTCGCCCGGAGCCAGGGCATTGCCCAAGCCCACGGTGCAGGCCGCGGTTACCATGAACTCGTTGGAGCCTTCACGCTCGGCCAGGCCGAGGTAATCTTGCGGAACCGTGGTCAGCATGGCCACTACGGCCGCGGGGTTCAGTGCCGAGTCACGCAGGTTGCGCGCCAGGTCGGCTTGAAGCTGAGGCAAGGTACGCAGTTCGTTTCTTGGCAAGGTGCGGTTCAAGATGTGGCTGATGCCGTTACGCCGTCCCCCGTTGTGCGGAGCCCAGCTCAAGCAAGCCATGGGCCGATTAAAGCTGATCAAGGTCTGGCCCGGAGTGCTGTTCAGGGTATACATTGACCCTCCTTTGTTTAACAGCGACTTGCATTCTTGCGGTTTTGTACGATAATGTCAACTCATGGAACAGGCTTGGATCATGGGGTTGGCCGTGGTTTTGGATGTGTTAATCGGCGATCCTCTTTGGCTGCCGCATCCCGTCAGATGGATGGGTTTTTTTATTAATAAATTGGAGATTTTTTTACGCCGTAATGTTAATAATTTGCGCCTGGCCGGTGTTTTATTATGGTTCATGCTGGTGGGCGGAACTCTGTTTTTGTCTTACGCGGTTTTGGCCGTCACTTTCAAAATACATTGGATTTTGGGTTCAGCGGTCAATGTCGTGATGATTTTTTATGCCTTGGCCATCAAGTCTTTAACAGCTGAAGGCCGTATTATCAGAGGTCATCTACAGTCAGGTAATTTGGCGGGAGCCGGAAAACGCCTGCAGACCGTTGTCAGCCGTGATTGTTCGCGTGAGGACCAACGAGGAATTATCAGAGGCGCGATTGAAACACTGACTGAAAATTTGAGTGACGGTATTATCGCGCCCTTATTGTTTGCCGCCTTGGGCGGAGGCCCCTGGGCCCTGGCCTACAAAGCGGTTAATACTTTGGATTCCATGGTTGGTTATAAAAATGAAAAATATAAAGATTTTGGCTGGTTTTCGGCCAGGGCTGACGATGCGGTCAATTTGATTCCGGCCCGTCTGACAGGTATTTTGATTGTTTTGTGTTCAGTCTTCTTCTTTCATCATCCGTTCAAAGCCGTCAGGGCTTGGCTGCGCGACTCGCAAAAAGGTCCATCGCCCAACGGCGGTATCCCAATCGTGACTTTCGCGGGCGCCAGAGACATGGCTTTGGGAGGGGATTGTTACGCGCCGGACGGATCGGTTATCAATATCCCCGTGGTTGGCGGTTCCGGACGGCCTCCGGACCTTAAGGACATGGGATGGGCCAATGTTTACATCCATGGCGCGGTGTTTTTATTTTTTTGCGTTTATATTTTGGTAAAAAATTTTTGACGGTTTATTCAGACCGCAAAAGCATGTTACACTGATGAGTAATAATCATTATTCCCGGTTCTTTTATGTATTCTTTTTCCATTAAAAAATATTATTGGGGGGCGATTTTTTTCGGTTTATTATTCGGCGTTATGTCGGTTTTTTATTTATCCATTCAAATTACACGGGCCCAGCCTCTGGCCACGGAAGCGGATTTTGATCCGGCCATTGTTTACGGCGAATGGCTTGGGCAAGATCCTTGGGCTCCTTGCGGTCAATGGATCGACGTCAATCGCTTGAATATCGAAGAAAAGAATCAGGCTGTTAAATGCGTGGCAAAAAGAGATGCGGCCCTCAAGCATCGCCGTGATTACTATTTGGATCCGAATTACGGCTGGCATAAAACCGCCGCTTGTTTGGAAAAGTGCACTCGTGATTGCGAAGCTGCGGAAGCGGCCCGTGGTTTAAGCGCGGATTGTACCAACGGATACATCAAACGTCCCAACGAAATCGAAAAAATAATGCTGGATTGCAAGCGCGTCTGCCAAGACGTTGGAGCGGCCGAAGAAGCGAGTATGGAAAGTCCCATTCAGGTCTTGCAAACATGTTGTGAAGCTCTTAAAGACCGCGTTCCTTCCGGACCGGAGCCTGCCGATTGTTTTGACGGAGTCAGGAACGGAAATGAACAAGGTATTGATTGCGGAGGGTCTTGTGGAGTTGCTTGTCCGTCTGATATTTCGGTCAGCCTTTCGCCGCAAGAAGTATCAATGGTGGCGGATGGTCAAACCAAAATGGAGTTTACGGTTAGCCTGATTCAAGATGGACGGCCGTTGGCCGGTGAAAAAATCGAATTTCGTTTAAATGATGAACGTAACACGGTGCCTGATGACAAAGAGGGGCACGTCACTCAAACGTCTTCAGTGACGGATAAAAACGGGCAGATTAAATTCGTGTATCAAACATCCGAACAGGATCGCGATTTTGCCACTTCCACTTTGTTATTGCAGGCGGTTCATCCCAAGGGCAATCCCGTGGCGCGCATAACTTTAACACCGGGTTTGAATCTTTGGTGCGGCAACTGGGACTGTCAGACCGGGGAAAATCATGATAATTGCCCGGAAGACTGTCCGCGCGCCATCACCAAGGAACAGGCTTGGGATTATATTGTACAAAAATATCAGGCTCTGCCTCTGAATCCATACGCGCGCCAAGGCGTGTGGTGTGCCAGCTGTCCGACCAATAATCGGGTGCTTAAAGCCATGGCCTATGAAGAGATTAATCTATTTAATAATCAAGAACTGGCTGATTACACCAAGCGTTTAAAGGATCAGTATGAGCCTTGGGTTTGCGGTTCACATCAGACTCGTGTCATCAATATGCTGGACGGCTTGCGTTTGAGCAGTGACGCGACCGAAAGAGAAATCATTGCCAAGTATTTTGATTACGGACCCATAGAAGTGATGGCGCCTTATGTTTTAAATCCATTGGCCGGACATTTGGCGGCCGTGGTATATGACAAGGGTGGTTTTTGGCCTGATAACGGACGGGTCCTGGATATTTGGCTCAGAAATGCGCATGATATTTATCCTATCGAAGATTGGGAATTTGAAGTGCATGGTCAGGCGCGCGGTTTTCAATGTGACACAGCCGCCTTTTATCCGGTGTGCGGAGCCGACTATCAGCAGGTTTTGCGTTCGGAATATGAACTGACAGCTCAAGAAAAAGCTTATTATGATAATTTACCATCTGAGGTTAAAGCAAAAGTAAATGCTTCCATTCGGGATCGCGCCAGAAATGATGTTCAGGATGCTAAGCTGAAATACTTGATTCAAAAAATGATGGCTTATGACGTTAAGGATAAAGTCAGGGTGTTGGTCATGTGCCCTTTAAATGTTTTGCTGACCAATAAGGCCACGGGTTTGAGTGTGGGCTATGATGCCAAGGGCAACTTTGTATCGCAAGATCCGGAGATTTATCCGGAAATAAGAGAATATGCTAATGGCGAGAGCGTTGCGTATTTTATTGTGCCAACAGATCAAGAATATGAGATTTCAGCCGTGGGCACGGGGCAGGGTTCGGTGACAGTTTTGACTTCCAGACCGAATGATCAGGGTGAATTCGAGGTGTATAAATATGAGGGCGGAGAAGTGGTCAATGGTTCCATCTTAACCTTGTCAGTCAGCGGCACGGATGCGCCGTCTGAGTTATCAGTTGACGGCCGGGCGATCGTACCGGTTTTGGCTGATAAGGGAATCACTCGCGACGGAGTCGATCTCATCATGCAGACCGCTTCCGGTTTGTATCCTAATTATCAATCGAATCAGCTTATATCCAATGAATATCTTCCTTTGTATTTTGAACCGACTTTTGACGCCTGGTCATTTTTCGGTCTGATGGCGGCCTTGGCCTTTTTCGCGCTGGCCGTCTTCTTGTTTCTGTATTTTATAAAAAAGGATAAAAAATCTCTGGCCGTCAGCCTTTTGGTTGGCAGTATGTTATTGGGTTTTATTGGTTTGGGCTTGGTGGCTGTCAGGTACGCCGGTCATCAGACCGAAAAAGGTTCTGATCTAAGGACTGTGCCTCCTCGGTCTGATGAGGCGTCTCCAGCGACTCCCGTTGTCCGGCAGGCTGATGATACGGCGGCCGCTTCTTCATCTTCAAACCATTATATTAATCAAAAGTATGGTTTTGAATTAAGTTTTACTCCGGCTTGGCAGAATTATTTAGCCGAAGAATTACCGGTGGACGATGTGTATTCGCAAGCCGTGATTAATTTTTATTTGCCGACCGCCGAAGATTCAGAGTATTCGGATAAACCCGGTTATATGAAAATGTTTGTCATGTCTGTTTATGATCAAGCGTCGTGGCAAGCCTACCGTCAAGAATGTGAATCCATGGATTTGTGCTGGGAAGAAGAGGCTGGACGCAATCAAGAATATGTTTTTGGCTGGTCGCATTTTAACGGAATTCAGCCTTCGGATATTCCGGAGCAGGCCGTCTGGGACATGCAGACCATTATTAAAACTTTTAAATCAGCGCCTGTCAGCCAAGCGCCCTCTGCGGTGGATTGGACGGCCGGGACGGATGTCAAAACTTACCATAGCTGTGCTTATAATTACTCCTTGGCTTATCCGGCACGCTGGACAACCGTGACTGCCGATCTAAATTCGCCGGACGCCAAATTCCATGGCGATAATATCGCTCTCTCGGTAACGTCTCACGCCTCCGGAAAAATGACTTTAGATGATTTTTACCGCCAGCAAGCATCCAGGACACCCGGCACCATCACCAGCTCCCGTGATCAAGAAAGAAACGGCAAACGTTTGATTGCTGATCAATATCAAAATCCGGAGGCCGTGTATGTTTATTGGGAGGATCAAGACAGCTTTTTGGAATTGGCCGTCACCGGCCGGCAGGTGAATGATTTTATCGTCAACACGGACTTTTTTAGTTATTTCAACATCAACGCCTTCAATCCGGGTTTGTGCGGCAATTGATTGATGGATTTTAAAGCATGACCGGCCGCACCCATTTTATCATCGGAGCCAATGCCGCTTGGCTAGCTTCGTTATTTCAGCATTAAAGATATATAGATATTTGAAGGTGAATAATTTTTAAGTTCGCGCATCTTGACAAATAAAGCGTCAGGCTTTATTTTAACGTTGGCGTTCTTTACTTGACGCCGGCACCTTCCACCTTCAGCAGGAGACAACAGACATGCCATCGTATCCTAATTACTCTTCCGCAGCGGGATATCAAAGTTCCGCCCCTCTTTGCACCATTCCTTCTTCCGAACAGCGGCTTTCCGTGATGGCCAAGTTGGCCGAAGAAGCCTCGAAGAGTACACAGGAGTGTACTTGCTACACGTCGTGCACACGTTGCAGGTCTGGTTCGTTGACGGAGGATAGTCCTATTGAGGACTAGTATTATCCGTGAGACTGCGTTTACTTCGGACGGATGCCTCACGGGCCCGTCCTTTTCAGTTGCAGAAGAATGGAGGACAGCATGCAAGCGCTTAGTTCAGAATCATTGCGTTTTTCCGCTTGGGTACACACCTTTAATCACGGGGAGACAGTAGCTTGTTTCCATGCCCTGAACTTTGGTCTGGCCTTTTTTAACAAGGTTGCCTGCGGTGCCGATGGCCTGCCCTTGATAGAAGGTATTGACCAAGAGAAGCGCATGGCACTTGTTCAAGAGGGATTACTTGTTCCGTTGGAACATGATGACAAGGAGGATCTTTTGCGGCTTCGTGAGAAGCTGTCAAAACGACGTTATTTGGACATGCTATACCTCTTGTTGCACGACGGTTGCAATCTTCGATGTGCATATTGCTTTGAAGATGTTGCTCCGTCTCCCATGCATCGTCCCAGCGCCATGAGTGATGAAGTCATTGAACAGTCTTTATCTCTTTTTGGACGACTGAGCGCCATGTATGGTCATCCCAGTGAACCGCGAATGGTGCACTTGTATGGGGGAGAGCCGCTTCTCAATCCCCATGGAGTTAGCCATGCCATAAATCAGACACGTAAATTCATGAATTCAGGAGCGCTTCCTCGGAATACGTTGTTGACCATTGTCACGAACGGGACACTGATGACTCCTGAGTTGGCTGATACATTTGCAGAGAATCAAGTCAGCGTTGGTCTTTCAATCGATGGACATGAAGACCTTACGAATCGTCATAGGCTCTCGCGGCATGGGCGTATAAACGTCTACGAGCGCGTTGTGGCGGCATACAGAGCCTTAAGAGAGCGTGGTGTCAAGGTTGGTCTTTCCGTTACATTAACACCCGAACTGGTTCGAGATTTTGATGCGGGATTGAAATTTTTCGTTGAGGATCTTGGTATCCAAGATGGAATATGTTTCAATATCTTGCATCGTCATCCCAGGTTCCAGACATCTTCAGCATACGCGGAAGAAGCGGCCGGTTGCATGGTAAAAGCCTTCGAGCTGTTTACCAAGCTGGGGATTTATGAGGAGCGTATGATGAGGCGTGCTCAGGCGTTTATCCAGCGTCGTCCCACGTATGCTGACTGCGGTGTTCCTGGCAATCAGATCGTCGTCGCGCCAGATGGCGTCGTTGGTCTGTGTCAGGATTTTGTAAAACCTCGTCAATACTTTTCAGGGTCAGTATTTGATACTGACTTCGATCCTTATAAGACGGGCTTGTTCGGTGACTGGCTTAAGCGCTCACCGTTGTTCATGGAAGCCTGCGAATCTTGTCCGGCGATCGGTATTTGCGGAGGCGGATGCCCGGCTAATGCTGAAATCGTTACCGGTAACAAGTGGAACATTGATTCGCGGGTCTGTCCTTACAGCCTTCAGTCTTTGGAATGGCTTATCTGGTCCACGCACGCACGGCTGTAGTCTGTGCCTTTTCAACAACTTAACCGGGAGGTATCTTTATTAGCGGAGTTCTTCCGCTATTTTCAGTTATGCAAAATAATATCTTGCCCACAATTGAGTTTAAAATTTCCGCCGAACGCGATGTTGAAACTTTTTTTTGTTTTGTGCGTGATGCGGAATATGATGATGGTGAAAATATCAAATGGGCCATCTTAAAACCATATCCGGAGCTTGTTTCTTGGTTTAAAGGAACGGAGCTGACTGCCACTCGCGATGATGTATGTCGTTTTGTTAATCTAAAATATAATAGTCATGCAAAAGAAATGGCATCTAATCTTATCGTTTATCAGCGGGATTGGGATGCCTTGTCTCCGAGATTTGAGAAATTGACAAAGGATTTGTTTGAAGATGCGCATTGGCCGAACGGAAAATATATTGCATATCTGACTATTTGGGGCATGTACCCTCGTTTTTTGGAAACTTGCACGTTTCAGATTCCGTGGAAGCATCAGATTAAGGGTTATGTTCCAGTCGTTATCGCGCATGAAATGCTGCATTTTATCTGGTATGCTTTCGCGTTTGATAAATTGCCTTATTTAAATAAAATGGATGATTTTAAGGTTTGGCATATTTCAGAAATATTTAATTCTTTCGTCCAGAATTCAGATGCATGGATTTCTGTATTTAAACAGCCATCCATGCAATACCCTGTGCATGAAAATATCTTGAACAATCTTAAATCTAGAATGCCGAGTATAGAAAATTTGAAAACCCTAATGATTACCAAGGCAGTCATAAAAGCCGTTGAGGATGATCCACCAAGTTTGGCCATATGACCGGCCGCACCCATTTTATCATCGGAGCCAATGTCGCTTGGCTGGCTTTGTTATTTCAGCCCATGAATATCTGGCTGATTCCTCTGGTAGCGGCCGGGGGTTTGGCTGGTCTGTTGCCGGATATTGATACGCCCGCCTCCACCATTCACCAAAAAAGCCAGGGTCTGACGCGTATTTTATTGTTGCACAAAATTTTGAGACATAGAGGATTTTCCCATTCTTTGCTGGTCTTGCCGTTTATCGCTCTGCTGTCATTTTTTTTATTTCCGATCTATCCTTTACTGCCGCTGGTCTTTTCTTGGGGCTATGTCAGCCATCCTCTGATCGACGGATTCAACCCTCAAGGCTGCGAATATTTGTTTCCCAATCCCAAAAATTATCGTCTGATCCCCAAATTTTTATGCGTGGATACGGGCGGCTGGGTTGATCATCTGTTGTTTGTCATCGGCAGTTTGGCTTTGCTGGCCATGCCTTTGCATTATTTGGGACTGATTACTTTGGCGGTGGAAAAAATTTAATTATTTATAATCAGCAATGATCTGATTTTTGATGCTGACGGGATGCGCCAAGTCCGAAAAAGTGTTATACTTGTTGAGCTTGGAAAGTCTATGCCTATCGCCAAAAAAGAGGATAAAAATGTAAAAACCCAAGGCTCCCTCAAGGATATTATCAGCGAGAGCATAGCCAGAACCAAAAATATGAAATTGGTTCCGGGCATTGAAGAATTGGAAAAAGCCACTTCCATCACTCAACTGGTTAACTTGATCATTCTCAAGGCCTGGCAGGCCAAGGCTTCTGATATTCATATCGATCCGACCGGCGACGCCTTGCTGATCAGATACCGGATAGACGGCATTGTTTATGATGTTCTGTCTTTGCCCAAAGAAGATCAGCCCTTGGTGGTCACGCGCATCAAAGTTTTATCGGGCTTGAGAACCGACGAACATGCCATGGCCCAGGATGGCCGTTTCCGTATTCATGAAAACGAAGTGGATATGGATTTGCGCGTGTCCATTGTGCCCACCTACAGCGGAGAAGACGTAGTCATGCGTTTGCTGGTGGGGGAAGCTCGTTTGATCGGTTTGGATGATTTGGGTTTTTCGGCCAAAGATTTGGAACTGATCAAACACTACATCCATAAACCATATGGCATGATTTTGGCCACCGGCCCCACGGGCTCGGGTAAAACCACCACTTTGTATTCCATTTTGCAGATTTTAAACAAAAGAGATGTTTCCATTATCACGATTGAAGATCCCATTGAATATTCAGTGCCCGGTATTACTCAAATCCAAGTCAATCCCCAAACCAATCTGACTTTTGCGGCCGGTCTGCGCTCCATTGTGCGCCAAGATCCCAATATCATCATGGTGGGAGAGATCAGAGACAACGAAACCGCGGCCATCGGCGTGAACGCGGCCATGACCGGCCACTTATTGTTGTCCACTATCCATACCAATGACGCGGCCACGACTTTGCCTCGCTTGCTGGACATGGGCATTGAACCGTTTTTGATCGCTTCCACCGTTAATATCGCCATCGGTCAAAGATTGGTTAGAAAGTTGTGTGAAAAGTGTAAAGTGCAATACACGCCCACGCCCGAAGAACGGACGGCTTTGGGTGATGTTATACCTGAAAAATTAGTGTCCTCGCTGGACAAAGCTTGGAGGGCCGAAGGCTGCGCGGCCTGCAATCATACGGGTTATGCCAAACGCGTGGGCATATACGAGGTTCTGGAAATCAACGAGGCGATAAAACGCTTGATTATGCGCCGGGCCAGCGCGGATGAGATCCATAAAGCCGCTCAAGAAAACGGCATGACCTCCATGCTGGAAGACGCGTTCATCAAAGCGGTTAACGGTGTGACTTCTCTGGAAGAATTACTTAGAGTTATTCGAGATTAATTATATGGCCAATTTAAAAAACAATTTAAAAAAACCGTTCTGGTTATCTTTAGCGCCCAAAGAGAAAGTCATCTTTGCCCAGCACTTAGCTTCCATGCTGGACGCGGGCATTCCTTTGCATGAGGCTTTGAGTGTTTTAAAAGACCAGATCGCCCAGCCATCATTAAAATACGTGATAGACGTAGCTTTGATTGATTTGGCGGACGGTCTGCCTCTGCACGTCAGTTTTGGAAAATTCCCCAAATTGTTTGATTCTTTTTTTATCAATTCCATCAGCGTGGGAGAAGCTTCCGGCACCTTGCCTGGCACTTTGCGTTATATGGCGGTCCAACTGGAAAAGGCGAATGAACTGCGCAGTAAAGTCCGTTCCGCCTTGTTGTATCCGGTGATTGTTTTTATGGGTTCGATCGGCATCGGCGCGTATCTGGCATTTTTTATGCTGCCTAAGATTTTGCCTTTGTTTAAAACCTTGGATGTGCAGCTGCCTCCCACCACCCGCGCTTTGCTGGCCATCAGTAGCTGGCTGACCGCTTATTGGCCATGGGTCTTGATGGGCTTAGCCGTATTTTTGGTGTGTTTCAATCTCTTGATGCGGAGCGTGCCTGCTTTCAGATATCATGTTTATAAATTTTTGATGGTCATACCGGTTTTCGGGCGCCTGTTGCGCGAAATGCAAACCGCTCAATTTTCCAGAATACTCGGTACTTTGCTATCCAGCGGCGTGACCATTGTGCCGGCCTTAAAAGTTACGGCCAAATCAGTAGATAATCCGGTTTATAAAAAAGAGTTGGAAATCATCACGGCCTCTGTGGACCGGGGGGAAACCATTGGTCAGGAATTGCAAAAACATCCCCAGTTATTTTCCAGAATTTCGGCCAGCATGGTGGGCGTGGGCGAAAGAACCGGCAAGCTGTCCGAAAGTTTGATTAACATGGCTGAATTCACGGAACGCGAAGTGGACGATATGACGCGCAATCTTTCAACTTTGATCGAGCCCATAACTTTAATGCTGGTTGGCATCATGGTGGGTTTTGTGGCTTTGTCCATCGTGACGCCCATTTATCAGATCACACAAGGCATTCACATGTAGTTTATGTTAATGAAACCCGGTTTTACTTTGGTGGAAATGCTGATGGTCATGGGCATCATGTTATTATTGGTGGGACTGACGGCCGCCATCAGCGGCAGATCCATCAGAAGCAGTGAGTTTGACCGCGTTCGTGATACAATCCGTGGAGAGTTGTTCGCGGCTCAAGCCGATACCATGGCCGGCACGCGCGATTCGGCCTGGGGCGTGGCTTTTTTTCCTAATTCCATCACGCGCTACAAGGGAGACAGCTTTATCACCAGAGATCCGGTTTTTGACTTGGTTACTGATTTCCAAAATCAAGTTATAATAAGCGGAACAGTGGACGTGGCTTTTACCCGTCCTTTCGGCCAGGTATCCGCGCCGGCTCAGATAACCATTGCGGATAATGAACTTAATATTTCATCCGTGATCACGGTCAATCAGTCCGGGGCCATAGAAATAAATTAATATGCAACATTGTAACAAAAGAAAGATCATCAAATTATCCGGTCAGACTCTGGTTGAAGTTATACTGGCCGTGGCTCTGCTGGCAATTTTCGCTTCCACTTTATCGGTTTATCTGAATAATCAGCTGGCCTACATGACCCGCGGTCAAAGCGCGTTGGAGGCTATATATCTGGCGCAAGAAGGGTTGGAAGCTTCTCGGTCAATCAGGGATATCGGCTGGGAGTATCTGGCCACGGGCACGCACGGTTTGTTGTACGATGACAGCTCTTGGAGTTTCGCGGGCACGCATGAATTGATCGGTAAATTCACCCGCACCATTTCCGTGGGTGATTTGAGCGAAAATGAACGTCAGGTCATCTCGTTGGTTACTTGGCCCGGTACGGCCGGTGTCCGTTCCATAGCTCTAGCTACCAATTTAACCAATTGGCGTGAAGTGGTGGAGCCTTTGTTGGCCGGTAATTGGAACAGTCCGCGTACTTTGAGCTCTATTAACTTGGGTCCGGGCAATCAGCCGACCAGTTTGTTTGTGCGCAACAAGATCGTATATATGACGGCTCAAGCCTCATCAGCCGACAAGCCCGATTTTTTCGTGATCGACGCCACCAATGGCATGAGCCCGCAAGTGGTCGGTCAGATTAACACATCTCAAGCTTTGAATGACTTGGATATAAAAGACAATTTGGCCTACGTAGCCAATCAGGACGGCACCAATCATTTGCAGATAATCAATATCAGTCAAAACAACAATCCTTACCTGATAAGCTCCTATCGGTTGGCCGGCAATATTTCTCCGGCTTTAAGTATCGCCGTCACCGGCACCGTGGCCATTGTGGGCACTAAAAATGACGCGGGCCCGGAAATTTATTTTGTGAACGTGGCTAATCCGTCCACGCCTCTGGTTTTGAGTACTTTGGAAGTGGGAGGGGATATCAATCGGATCCACATCAAGGGAGCGCGCGCTTATTTGGCCACTTCGCATGATGATAAAGAAGTGCTGGTCGTGGATATATCCAATCCCACCAATCCATCCATCACCGCGACTTTGAACCTGCCCAATACCAACGATGCCATGGCCATCTATCTGAACCATCAGGATAACCGCATGTATATCACCAGAAAGGCGAATAGCGCGGTTAACTCGCCTGAAATCAATGTTTACAACATTGCCAACCCCGATTTTCCGACTTTGTTGGGCTCCAAGGAATTTGCCAATGACATTAACGCGGTTTACGCGGCCGATCATCTGATGTTTATCGGATCGACTTATAGCTCCGAGGAATTTCAAGTGTTCAATGTCACCAATCCGGCCAACATCGAATATTGGGTGGGTTTGAACTTTCCGCAAATGGGCATGGACATGACTTTTGAAGATAATATTATTTATACGGCTGTGCGTTCCAATGACGGCTTGAGAATAATCACGTCTCAATAGCTTATGCGGATGCGGCCGGCGCCCGGGTTTACTCTGATAGAAATACTTATTTATACGGCCGCCGTGGCCGTGGTTATGGTTGGAGTCACCTTGCTGGCCACGGCCGCCTTGTCCGTACGCAGTCAGGTGCGCGCTTCCATTATCTTGGAAGAAAATTATCGTTTTGCCACTAACAGGATTGTGTCCCTGATCAACGGCGCGGTCGGCATCACCGAACCGCTTACAGGATTTACGGGTCAAGAAATAATTTTAATCATGAGAGAGCCGGCGGTTAATCCCACGGTTATCAATACTCAAGACGGAGTGGTTTTTGTCCGTCAAGGAGCCGGACAGCCCGTGGCTCTGACTTCCGAAGAAGTGGACATTGACAGCTTGCAATTCATCAGAGCCAGCAGCACCATTCCCATGGTCAGGGTGGTCATGTCCGGCGCTTTGCGCGACGCGCACCCTTCTTATCCTTCTTTAACGGTTACCACTACGGCTGTGGTCAGACAATGATTATGCGTCCACCATTTACTCAAAACAAAGCGCCGGGGCAAGTCATGTTGATTTCCATTTTGATTTTAAGCCTTTTGACTTTGGGATCAATCATTATCGGCATCACGGCCATTGTCAGGGAATCGCAATCAACTTCGGCCATGGAAAATAAAGCTTTGGCTTCGGCCGCGGCCACGGCTTGCATGGAACAGGCCATGGACAGGTTGGGCAGGGATATTGATTACGCGGGAGATGAGGTGCTGGATGTGGTGGATATGAACTGCGTTATCAGGCCCATTGTTTATGACGGCGCGGCTTGGACCATAGAAACTTATTCTTGGGTTAATAATCAGGTGGCTCGTTACAGAGTGGTGCTCACCAGCCGTACACCCGTCTATATTGAATCTTGGCAAGAGGTTGCGACATTTTAGTGAGAATGTGCTATACTAATGCTTGCTAATAATTTATTTTATATTTTGGAAGAACGCTTTTTTAAAATCCGTTCTTTCCCAGTTTCTATGAAACACACACTCAAAAGCGGTTTCACTTTGATCGAACTGCTCATTGTCATCGCCTTGATCGCGGTCTTGGCCGGTGCCGTCATTATCGCCCTTAACCCGGCTCGTCAATTCCAACAAGCCCGCGATTCAGAACGTTGGAGCCATGTATCGGTTATTTCAAACGCAATCCAACAAAATATTGCCGAAAATAGAGGTGTATGGACATGTACCGAGATACCTACGGTGACAACAACAATTGCAAGTGCAGGTGGTTATGATTTATGTGATTGTTTGGTGCCAAACAATTTAGCTTCCTTGCCTTTTGATCCAAATGCAACTGGAGCCAGCTATATTGATTGCGATAATTATGACACTCAATATTCAATAATCCGTAATGCTACTTCAAGCCGCATAACAATTATGGCTACGCCCGAATTGGCTACTGGTGGTATACAAGTCACTCAACAGTACCATCTTAAGTAAAAACAATCCGGTCTCATGATCGGGTTGTTTTGTTTTAGTCTGTTATTCCTCACAATGGTTGAGTAATGCAACTTAAACTCTTCCGTCATGCTGAATTTACGTGCCCCTCGAAGTCGTAAGACATAGTGGGGGTTCAGCATCTCGCTTCCAATTAACGGAAAAACAGGATTTCTTGAGTGCAGAGATCCTGAACTGAATTCAGGATGACGCTAGTCTATTTGTCATCTCGACCCCTTCGACTACGCTCAGGGCAGGCTCTGTGGAGAGATCCCTTAAGCTATAAACACACGGAAAAGGGATTTCTCCATTCCACCTGCGCTCCAGTCGAAATGACAATATTGGTTTTGACGCAGTATGCTTGGTTGTTTGTTGCTTGCTACATGCTATGTGCTATGTGCTTTGTGACGTAGGACGCTAGATGCGTGATGGTCACTAAGCACGTTGTACGTTGCGCGTTATGCGAGCCGGTACGTTTCTAAGTTGTTATAGTTAAGGTATACTGTTAATGGTTATGGATTTTTGGCACATTGTGATAGATCTGGGCGTTTTGATCCTGGGTATCTTATCCGTCTATTTTTTGTTGACCCTTAAAAAGTTTTTAGGCATCAAAAGAAACAGGGTTTTTAATTATGCTTTGGTAGGCATGGTCTTGGCCATGTCCGCTTCTTTTGTCATGGTCTATTTTTCTCTGTCTTTAGAGCATTCTGTTTATCTGGATTTGCACAGTATTTTTATCATTTTGGGCATGCTGTTGTTTGTGGCCGCTATTTGGGATTTGTATCACCATGCGCATGGCATAAATCGTCTTAATTTTGAATTGCTGGATAAGACGCGGGCTTTGGAAATCAGTAATAAAATGAGTGAGGCCATATTCTCCAGCATCGGTGAAGGTGTTGTGGTGAGTGATAAACATGGTCGTTTTATTAAAATCAATAAACAAGCCGAAAAATTATTGGGCTGGAAATCCGAAGAAGTGCGCGGACGGGAAGTGGCGGCTTTAATCCCCATATTGGATCAAAACGAACAGCCCGTGCCTTTGAACAAAAGGCCGTTGTTCGCGGCCATGAAATACAAACGCCGGGTTTCCGTAATGGCACCTGACAGTGAATTGATCTTGCGCCGTCGGGATGGGTCCGTGTTTCCTTTGGCCGCCACGGCCACGCCTATCTTGATGGATGGTAAAATCGCGGGCGGGATTGTGGTCTTTTTTGATATCTCCGAAGAAAAGGCCATTGATAAAGCCAAGTCCGAATTTTTATCCATTGCTTCTCATCAGTTGAAAACGCCTTTGACGGCCATTAATTGGTACACGGAGATGCTGCTCAAAGGCGATGCCGGCCGTTTAACCAAAAGACAGAATGAATTTGTCAATCAAATCAGCGCCGGAGCCGTGCGTTTGGTAGACCTGGTCAATGCGCTTTTGCAAGTTTCCCGCATAGAAACCGGGCATCTTAAATTGTCACGCAGCGCGGTAGACGTGAAAAAATTTATCGACGCGTGCTGCCGTGAGTTTGAGCCGGATCTGCGATCCAAGAATCTGCAATTAAAAATTAAATATTGCCGGGCTTTGCCCAAAATAGTTTTAGATCAACAGTTGGTGCAAACCGCTTTGCAAAATATTTTGCTGAATGCCGTCAAATATACTCCGGCCGGAGGTCAAATCTCCATTGAATGCCGGCGCGATGGACGATGGTTATTGTTGGTCTTTAAAGACACGGGTTACGGCATTCCCAAACAGCAGCAGGCCAAAGTATTTACAAAAATGTTTAGGGGCAGCAATATAGTTTTGGTGGAGCCGGCCGGCACGGGCTTGGGTCTGTATATTGCCAAGGCCATTATTAATAAATCCGGAGGCGATATCTGGTTTGAGTCGGAAGAAGGTAAGGGTACGTCTTTTTATATCAAACTCCCCTTGGGGAGGAAGTAAATTTTATTTTTTATGCTAAATGACAAAATTGTGATTCTGGTGGTGGAGGATGAGCTGCCCATGCTCGAAGCTTTGGCCATCAAGTTAAATGACCGGGGCTATAAGGTTTTTAAAGCCATGGACGGTGAGCAGGGCTTGGCTTTGGCCAACCGGCATCATCCGGATTTGATTATTATTGATATTTTACTGCCCAAAAAGGATGGCTTATCCATGATGAGGGATTTGCGTCAAACTGTCTGGGGCAAGCAGACGCCTATGATTTTATTAACCAATGTGGTGGCTGACGATGCCATGGATAAACAAATTTTGGAATTACAACCCGCCTATTATCTGGAAAAGGCCGCCTGGTCTTTGGAAAAGGTGATGGAAAAAGTTGAGCAGGCTTTAAAAAAATAAAAAAAGAGCCGACCGGATGGTCAGCAAGTTTTGCTCGGACAAGTGGTTTGCTTGCCCAGTTCGCGCAGAGATTCGCCGGCTACATGGCGCTGAATGGCCTTGGCCAGCAGTCCGCCCACGGGAATGGCCCGTATTTTGTCGCAGGCCAGAACTTCGGGACGTTGTTCCACCGAAGATGTTACCAGCACTTGCTCGAAGTCGCTGTTTTGGATGCGCTCGAGCGCCGGTCCGCTGAACAGGCCGTGAACCACGCAGGCAATTACCCGCCGGGCGCCTTCTTCCCGCATGATACGGGCGGCCTCGCACATACTGCCGGCCGTGTCGATCATGTCGTCCACCAGCACCGCGTCGCAGTCCGCCACTTCACCCACCAGCTGGTGGGCCTTGGCTTCGCCCGGCTTGAGCCGCCGCTTGTCGATCCAGGCGATGGGCTGTTCCGTGCCCAGCATGGTGGCCAAGGCTGAGACTCTTTCCCAGCCTCCGCGGTCCGGGGATACGACTACGATCTTATCTGATCCGCGGTAGATTTCCTTGATCGGGTGCACGAATTCGTGGATGACCGGGATGCGGTCGAACGGGCACTGGAAAAAGCCCTCGATGTGCACGTCGTGCGGTTCGAGCGCGCAAACGTGCGGCAGCTGCGGAGCCGCGCAAGTCAGCAATCGCGGGAACAGTTCGGCCGTGATGGCCGTGCGGTCGGTCCTCTCTCCTTTGCGCCGGTCTTGGCGCGCATAGGGGATGTAGGGCAGAACCAAAGTCTCGATCTTGGCGTTGGCCCGGCGCAGGGCGTCGAGCAGAGCCAGGATGGCCATGCCGTGGTCGTTGACCGATCCCTGGCTGTTGTTGCTCAAGCAGGCCAGCACGATACAGCGCCGTCCGCGGACGTTGTCCAGAACTTCCACGAAAGGCTCCTTGTCCGAGTGGAAGCGCACGGTTGCTTCGGCCTGGCGGCACTCTCCGTATCCGGGTATGTCGCGCAGGGCATTGAGCAGTTGTTTTACCAGGACCGTGTTGCAGGAGTTGGAAAAAATGAGAAAGTCCATCAGCATCCTCCTTGCTGTTGGCGCCAGATTAGCACTCTGAATTTTTCATGGCAAGAAAAAAAGACCCGAAGGTCAGATAGGCGGAATCACAAAGTCCGGTTCGCCGAGCAGAGACCGGGCCGTGTCCAGCAAGTTACGGAAACAAGGCACACCCGGGACTTTGATGTCGTCGTAGATGCCTTGCGCGTCATAGAGCACGGCCCGCATGCCGACCGACAAGGCTCCGCCCACGTCGGCCGCAGGCTGGTCTCCGATGTGCACAGCTCTGTCCGGTCTCACATCCGCTCTCTGCAGAGAGCGTTCGAAGATGGCCGGATGCGGCTTGCAAACTCCTTCGAGGTGGCTGTCGGTTACGAACTCGAAGAAGTGACGGATGCCCAGAATCTCCAGGTCGCGGTCCAGAGTGCCGTGAGCGTTGGAGATAGCTCCCAGCCGGCAGTGCTTGGACAACAGCCGGAGCGCGGGCACCGCGTCCGGACCCAGCACCATGAACCAGTTCTTGTTCACATGGTAGCGGTGCGCCTCAATGGCAAAGGGACGGAAGTGCTCTTCCATCTCGTAAACCGGTTGCTTGAGACAGTACTCCACCAGAGCCGCGTAGTAGTTGTACGCGTTCCGCGGGATGGGAATGCGGTCGTGGTCGCGCGTATCAAAAGCCGGAATAGTCTGCCGGAACAGGATTTCCGCGGCGCACACCATGGCCGGCGTGATGGGCA
>ERZ795059.1060-NODE-1060-length-31873-cov-7.384248_pt1 | contig 31873 bp, 36 predicted proteins | sample MGYA00375143_ERZ795059 | MGnify/ENA primary metagenome ERZ795059 (study PRJEB30188, sample SAMN05720168) | activated sludge metagenome | isolation source: Anaerobic digester | place: USA | collected 2015-01-07 ... | reverse complement strand
TGTATAAATCGTTAGTCGTTGAGTCTAGTTTTAATAATCCAGAGGCAACAGATATGGTACCACCATTTACACCCCATCCATCAATAGTAGCCCAGGCATCTTGCAAATACACCACGCCAGCAGGGTCATCGGGGATTTCTGGAACACTATCCATAGAGTAATAGGCCAATGGGAATGCTGTAGTCATTCTAGAACTAGCTATCGTACCACCAACAGGTTCCCAATATGTTGGACTAGTTGAAGGCGTATGTCCAATATTTTCTGCAGACAGAGAACGATATGGAACACCATTATAAAAAGTAGGATCATTAAGACCATAAGTACGAGTAGCGTCATATGATCTAAAGTCTGCTAAATAATCAATATCATTAGCAATTTCATTATTTACAAAAGCCGTGGTTGCAAGAGTTGTATTACTTGTACCTACAGCTTGCGTTACTCCGATTGTCCCAGTAGGTAATGATGGTGTACCTGTAAAAACTTGTGAATCTACCTTCGCTAAAGTTCCTGAGGTTGGAAGAGTAACAGACGTTGTTCCTGTAGCTGTAAAAGTAATTCCATAAGCCCCTGAGGTTGTTAGTGCTCCAGCAGTAGTTATATTGCCGCCTAAAGAAACAGTTCTATCGCTATTGTTTGTATTTAAAGTTAAAGTATGATCAGCAGTAAGTCCTGAATTATTAGCTAATTTCAAGTTGTATGTACTGGAACCGTCTTCAGGAATATTAAAAGTTGTCGCTTCAAGAGAGCCATCAGACTTCCTCATTGCAATAGAAGAAGAGATATTCTCTTGACTGACTTTTATGCTTTTTGATCCATTTTTTGTAAGAAAAAGACAATTGACTTCATTTGTAGTAAGATGTCGGGTATAAATTCTAACTTCATCAACAGACCCAGCAGTAAATGATATTGGTGATGCTTCTTCTGAAGCTCCTATTCTGAATAGATTATAATAAGAAGTAATTAAACTAGAAGAAATAGATTGTTTTATTTTTCCATCAACATAAATAGATGCATTTACTCCATCATAAGTTCCTAATATATGATGCCATTTATCATCATTAATTACAGATCCTGTAGCAGTATTTATAGTTCCAGATGTATTTCTAATTCTTAATTCTGCTACACCAGCATTTACAAATAATCCTAATTTATAAGAAGTAGAAGTATTAAATAAAGTTAGTAAAGGTTTATTAGCTAAAGCAGTGGTTCCTTTAAAGAAAATAGAAAGTGTAAATTCAGTACCATTTGTATATCCACCTTGAACATAAGATGAAGTTCCATTAAATATACCACCACCGCCTTCGACACCTTCTCCACGAGTAACATTAAAAGTAGAGGCATGTTGTCCATAGACAGAATCATCTAGTAAAACAGATCCATCAAACGCATCAAATGAATAATAATTAGTTAATCCAACATCTTCAGCTGTGGCAAAACCTTCTTTGTACACTCCTTGTAACGTAGTAGCATTTATCCCTGTATCATCAGCTCCTACTACTATTTTTTCAACTGTATCAACAACAGCATTTAAATTTTCAGCATTTATTGGAACTAAAGTGCTTTCATTAACAAATTTTTCAGGTTTTGTACCAACCCAATCCATCGCCATAGTATACCCTCTTATTATTATAGTTACATGAAATTAGATTTCTTAATGATAAAACTCATGTTAAGATGATTATCAAAAGAATTAAAACTAACTTTAGGAAAAGCTGCATAAGCAAGTAAATTTCCAGAAGAATCTAAGATGCCAGCTTCTGATATTTCTGTTTCACCTCCAACAAAATAGTATTCAATTTTTATACTTGAGCCATTCGTTGGAATTGTTATTATTTCATGCTTAAAACTAGCTAATATATTTGTATCATTTGCTGGAGCTATAGCAAATGTTAGTTGAATAGCTCCAGAAGAATAATTTATAGTTCCTGTACAGGAATTTCCTGAAATAATACCTGATCCATTATCTACTGCTATAAGAGTAGTTCCATTTATGATATAGCTAACTGAAAAAGATCCTGTTTTAACTGGAATATTAGTAGCAGATAAAGTTTTATTAAAAACTAATTGAGCGCCCGTTCCAGTTCCAATAGATTCTTGAGCAAACTGATAAAAATCCGTATTTATTATAATCTCACCTGTTTCATAATTAATAGTACCTTCAGCATTTGATCCAAGCATATTTCCATGAAAATCATCTTCAACTGTATATTCAATTAAATTAGAAGTAAAACTAACTTTTACATTTCCAGGTTTTATTGGAAAATAAGGCAGTGAATAAGTAAAAAGAGTTTGGGATCCATTTCCAGTTCCTATTACTAAATCATTTACTAAGTTACCTATATATGTAGCATTTACTCCATACCAATTTGAATCTTCCCATTTTTCATCAAGAAGAATTGGTATTTTAGCAATTTTTTCTCTAAGAGCAGTAGGCATCGTTCCGTTATGATTTACTTGTGAAGGAAGATATACCCATTTATCTATTCCAAAAACAATATACTTCATATCTGCAACTGAAGTAATTGAAGTCATATTGTTTGTGGTGACTACATTAGTTTGTATTTGCGGCATGGTATATTGAAGGCCTAGGGAGTCATAATATCTAGAGTTATCTCCTATTACTACTAATTGTGCTCCAATATGAATAACTTCTGTTACTTTTTTACTAATATCTATATTAGTCTTGAGATAAGAAAAGTATTTTGGTCTCATCAGATATGAAATTTTTGTTATTGGAGCTAATGTATTAGATGGCGCTAAGTTATTCGATGGTGCTAAACCAACTTCTTCTCCATAAAAAACTCGATCACACATTATTTCTAAACATAAATGTTTAGTATTTGCTTTTGAAGATCTATTATCAAGGAACCAAGTAGGAGAATCATCTAATGTTAATCCGGAGTCTAAATGCAAACTTTCTGATATAAAAGAACTAAAGTTCATCTTTGATGGAAGACCATAAGGAATTGATGGATCTACGCCATTTATATTACTTAATAAACTATGTGAATGTCTTATTAAATTTGATCCATTCCAATAATAAAGATAAAGAAATCCTTTTCTTTCCATAGCAAGTAAAAAAGACAGATAGAGTTTAGCAGTAGCTTTATACTTGATTCTAAAAGGAATAGACTTTATTTCACTTCTTAAAAAGTCTTCAGTTCCTATTACAGAAACATCAAAAGGTACATTAAGAAGATCAGCAACTTCTAATAAACGTTCATAATCCATTTTGTCAATATCATAAGTATTAAGTTTTTTGGAAATTAATGCTTTGTATTCTTCTGACTCTTCTTCTATGCAGTCAATAAAGTCTCTCCAAAAATCCGATTTCATATTTGGAGGTAATTTTTTTTGTAATATTCCAGTTGCCATTTTTTAATCCTTAAATATAAGAAGCTGTAACTGTACTTGTTCCATAGGAAACTATTTGATATCGTTTCGTTGGTAGTATTGAAGAAGAATCAACTCTGTACTCTACTTTTATTGAATATTTAGTATAAGATTCAGTAAGTCCATTAGTTACTATTAAATTTCCTATTCCGGTGTCATAGTTAATAGAAGAAGTAAGAATAGTAAAAGGTCCATCACCAACAAGAGTTCCTGTTCTATTTCCAGGCAAACCTTGAACATCATGTGCGAGAAGCTGATAATCTGAAAATGCTGTATTGTCTTTATAATATAAAAATACTGATCCTGGAGTTATATTAGCCATTTCAATTTTTATATCTGCAGTATATGCAGTATTAAATTGTTCAAACTTATAAAATTTTATTGTAGTTTCATGATAGTCAACGCCTTCAGTAGAATCTATTAATGATGTATAGTCAGAATAACGAATAGGCTTCTTAAAATCTAAAGCATCAATCGAATAGGCTTTAGCTAAATTATTAGTTATTGAGTTTTTCACGTACGAAAGAATATACTTTTTATTAGATACATAAGCATGTACAATAAAGTTTAGATAAATAAAATTAACTGGTTGAAAGACTATAATATCAGTCGGAGACTTTTTGTCATTCAAAGTAGCTTTTATTATAGCTTCTTGAGATGAATTAATTTGTCCGTCAGTACTTGTTATAGCTGAAAGATGCACAACATTTTCTTCTGCTGGAAGAAAAGTTCCAGGAATATTTCCAAGATCTTCATTTGTTTCTGCTTCTCCCCATGCTACTCCTTTTTTAATGAAACTGAAACTTTCCAAAATAGATTTATAATCATTCTTACTAATAGCTCTATCACCTGTTTGATATGTTTTAGGAGCTTTAGCCCGTATACTTTCTATATCCTCATAATCAGATCCACCAACGATTGGGAAATCATTTGTACAGTAAATGGTCACTTCATTTCCATTTGCGTCTTTTATTATAGATTCAACTGTTGTTATATTATTTGCAGATTCAATATTTCCAAGAGATCCTAATGTTTCGATATATGTCACCACTATTTTATCACCAGATGTAAGTTTTTTTCCGAAATTATCATTACCAAATTTGATGATAATTCCTGAAAAGTCATTTATATTTCTTACTTCATAAACTTGATCTAAGCCACCATCTGCTTCTCTGATATTATTAACGGCTCTCCATATAGTTCCATTTACATATACATCAAATACATTATTTTCTATTGATGGATTGATAATAGTAATTGTTTCATAAATGTCACCTTTTGCAATAAAAGTTTCTGTTTTTGGTTTACCTTGAACAATTGTTACATTTGTACTAGTTTCATTATTAAGTAATGCAAAAGAATCTGAAGTAACAAAAGATATATCACCATTCGAAAATATTGTATACTTTGGAATATCAATATTTAAAGCATATTGTGAATCAAAAGTCTTTGATGTAGATATTTTAAGACTTCCTGAAGCACCTTTTTTTCGATATGGATAATAATTAAAAAATTGAGTTTCTGCTAATAGTGAACTTATTTGCTGAGCTATTGACCATTTTCCTTCTCTCGTTAACATTTCATCATATTGAGCATCATAAGCTAATTCTTCTGCAAAAATATCAATCAGTCTATTATTCGCAGAGTAGAATAAAATATCTGCCCACGAAGTTTTAGCTTTCAATCTTTCGATAAGTCTATTTTTAATAGAAACAGCATCAAATTGTATCATAATTTTTCGATCCTTATACTAAATTGTTAATAACCGACGTTACAGGAACACTTTCTTTTAGAACTGAAACATATACTACTAAATCTATAATCCATTGATTATTTTCATAATCAGGAGTTACTTTTATTGATTGCAATTTTGCAGCAGGTACATAGTCATTATTAAAACCATCTACAATAGATTCAATTATGTTTATTCTATTCTGAGGTGACATAGGTTTATATAAGTACTGAGTCACATAGCCACCTCTTCCAGAGTTTCGAATTATATCTTCTTTAAACGAGGTTAGCCAAAGCACAATGGAATTTTGTACAGCTTCTTTTCCAAAATACTGAGCTATCATTCCAGAAGAGTCTACTTTTCCTTGTAAATCTGTATCATATATAGTAGTTTCTGCCATATATGTATAGTTATCATCCACTAGTAAGAACTGTTGTAGTTTTAGCAGAAGATATATCCATAGAGAATGTGGTTGGTGGAGTTGAGGTTGTAGTTGGTAATGTAGGAGATCCAACAGAAACAACTTGATGAACATGAGTATTTAATAAAGTCATTAAAGAATTTATTGCTATATTTAATTCTGTCCATGTTACAAATTGTTTTGTAGAGCCATTTAATTCAATTTTTCCATCTGCTTTAAGTTCTATTTTTCCATGATCATTATATGCTTTTATTCCTTTTGATTTAGCATTTAAGAAAAAGTTTCCATTAGCATCAGATAAAAAATACCCACCACCTTTAAAAAAAACTCCATGCTCTCCAGTTTCGGTATTATGGAATTGTAAAGTTCCATCTTTATAGCACTTGAAAAAAGGTTGTGGGTAAGTTTGGGTTCCTAATTCAGTAATAGCAAGTGAACTTGCTTTTGAGTAGATATAAAGACCTTCAACATAGTCATCTGTAATATATCTTATTCTTTGTAAAAATGGCCAGTCTTCAATTACTACTCTAATATAAGAATTTACTTCTGGAAGTTCATGCACGCCAATACTTGACGATATACCTGTTCCTATACTATATTTTGCTGCCCATGGCAAGTCAGATTCTTTGAAATCTATCATCTCTGGAAAAATACGAACTTTTATGAGACCTTTTTTAGTTGGATCATCTAGGCTTATTACCTGTGCTTCTCGAATTGTTTCCATATCACCCCATTATTTTTGCTTTAAGATTAAAAGTACTTGGAATAAAGCAATATTTTCGACTTACTATAATCTGAGTAGATCCTCTTTTTATATCTCCGCCTACCCATGAATGAATACAATCTTCTATCAAATATTTTCCAGAGTTATAAAGAGAGTATTCTGGAATGCGATTTTCATTAAGTATTGCTAAATTGAGCATAACTGTTTTTCCTGAATTGAGTAATGGATTAAAAGGAAGTGTTATAATAAACTTTTCTAGAAAGAAACTATCTTTTTGTCCAAAGATCTTTCTGCCTAAGAAAGATTCTTTTCTTCCTTGATCAGTATATTGATAACTTTGATAAATAAAATCAGTAACTACTTTTTCATTTCCTAAAATAGGAAGTAACGCTCCATTTTCTTTTGTTCCAGGATAAGAAGACATTAAATCTTTTTCTTTTGTAAATGAACCATTTTGAAGCGATCGGCTTATTAACGTTCTATTTCGTTTACTTTTTGTTTTTAAACTTCCAGTTCGAAATGGCTTTATGTCGTAAATAGAATTTATGGAAGATCCTTCTTTTTTAATAGGATTAAAGTTCAAAGTAGCAACTGGAGAAGAATTAAACATTGTTTTATAACTTTTAAAATTAAAAACATTATTATTATCAATAAAAGCAAAAAAAGGTGTTTTATCTGCAGAATCAGAGTAAGCATTAGGAATAAGTACTTTTTCTATAAAGTCTTTTTGATTCATTCCAAGTTGATACCATGTTGTTACACCTTGTGTGGATTCTATATCTTTTTCTTTAAAAAAATGACTTTCTATTAAACTATCAATGATATTTGATATAGTTTTTTTATAAGCTGCATTTTGTATTTCTTGCTTATCATAAAAACTATGAAGTAAATTTAATGAAATCTTTCCATTTAAAACTCCATTAGACATAACTTCTTTGGTCTCATCAGAAATTGTAACATATGAATTTTTTAACAAATTGTTTTTTAAATTTTCAATACCATAAGACAAATCATATAGAGTTCCCTCTATTGACATCATATATTCTCTCATTAATCCGAAAGAATCATTCAATATTATTGTTGAATTGCTAAAAAAATTGTGTATACTATCGTGCATCGAAAAATAAGTTTCATTAGGTGATATCTCAAGAGCTTGACCATTCAGAGAAACTTCTAAGTTATAATATTGATTATAAATCATCGATAGTACTCTCTATAATAGTTATCAAGATCTTTTTTACTTGGAAGTAAAATAGTTGTTCCAGGAGCCACATCAGCAATATGCTTTATTTTATTGATCCATAGTACTAAGTCATCATAAGAGGAAGAACCATAATAATTAAGAATTAGCAAATCAAATCGGTATATATCTACTGCATTTAGTACGTATTTTAATGGAACTTCTGTCATAGTAAAAGAATCAATAGCAAACGTAAAAATATCAGGAAATGGGTTTCCTAAAGAATCTTTATATACTTTTGACTCTGAAATTGTTAAATACTTTGTATTTTCTGCCATTATGGCTCCACCGTGTAGTTAAAAGAATTTACCATTTCTTGAGTTGCAGTATACAGAGATGATACTGTAACTTTTAAAGTGCACCAAATTGGAAAACCATCTTCATCCACGTCCGAAGAATAAGTTGGCTCTACTGATTCTATTAGTATTGAAGGTAAATAAAAGGCTCCAATTCGTATTGAGTACGTTTCAGCAGCTCCATATTTTCCATTTGAATCAAGTATTGCTAATAAAGAAGGACCTGGAGCAATAAGACCAATTTCAGAATCAATTCCTTTTGCAGCAGCATCTGAAAGTGATTGTATTGATCCTTCTCTCGGTAAACAAATATTTATCAATTTCGCCGCCGGTTTCATTACATCTTCAAGAGCGCTTGTTTTCATATTGAATGTGGTATCAAATGAAAACTGTGCTGGGCTTGTTCCAGTCCAAATCTTAAAACCCATTTCTTTAAACTGACCTGTAAATGATCCATGTCCAATTGCTTGTGAAGCAGTAGACACAAGAGTCATCCATTTAGCGCCAGAATCTCCTAGTACAGGTGCAAAATCACTGTGAAAAGAAATAGTAACTTCTGAGTCTAGTGTCATTTGTGTGGAATCAGGAAATAAGTCCTTTCCACCTTTTTTAATTTTTATGATTTTACCAGGTGCTATTCTCATTAGAAAGCCATCCTTAATTTATTGAAATCTATTGATGATTCTTCTTTATTTTGAATTATATTATTGAATGGTTTATCTTTTATAATATCTATAAGTTGTTCTAAGGCTTCTACTATTTCATTTCCTTTACTAGAATCTGTAATACTTTTGGAAAGCTGATCAAGATTCATAGCCATGTTTGCTGAATCAAAACCTGTTACTGGAGATTTAGTAGCTATAATTGTGTCTTCTGGTGAAGGTCTTATAATTTTACCAGAAGGATGTATAATAGCATCTTGTACCCAATCTGTAGGAATAGGATCTAAATGAGAATCTTTATAATTCTTTAAAAAAGTTTGTCCCTCTTTTGATTCTAAAAATTTCTTTTTTCCACCATCATCTGAAGCTTGTATAGTTTTTTGATTTGATTTACTCCAATTTTGAAAATCTATTGAACTTCTCATTTCTTGTTCAAATCTTTGTTTTTGTGCAGACTTTTTAAATTTAGTTATCTCTTGAGAAATTTCGCCTTTAGCAACAGAAATTATCAATTTATCAAGTGGTTGAGAAGCAAAAAAGCTAAACATATCTCCAATACCACTAAAAAAATCAGCTATAGGATTTATAATATACTTACTTATTACTTGACCAAGAGGATTTTTGTTAAAGAAAATTTGTACTTGATTTCCTATAAATTTAAAGATACTAGTTCCTAGATCTAATATACCTTGTGTGAATGTTTTGTTTCCTACTAGAACATCTCCAATAGTTTTAAATGATTCTTTAAATAAATCGAATATATTGCTAAAAGTTGCTACAAAAAAGTTTTTCATTCCTTGAATAAAGTCTGATTCAATGAATTTTCCAAACCAATTTTTTAATCCTTGAACTGCTTGAGCTATTTTTTCACCACCTATATAACCAAGTATACCACCAACAGCTGCCCCAACAAGACCACCTATAATAGCACCAACGGGGCCCCCAGCTAAGAATCCTGTTCCTGCTCCTATTAAAGCAAATTCACCTGCTTTTTTAAATGCATTTTTGAAACCTTCTCCAGTACCACCAAGAAACCCTCCAATAAATGCGGAACTCTTATCTACTCCCCATTCTTGTGCTTTTCCTACTGCAGCAATTCCATCAAGAGTAGCCATGACTACACCTGCAGCAATAGCAGCAACCGAAGCTCCTTTTGCTATTAGAGGAAGTAAACTTTTTGCTAAATCAGCACCAAAAAGATTATCTAAAAATCCACCTTTTTTATTTTCTTCTTCATCTTTTCCTTTCCCATCAAGTTGATTTGCTAACCAAACAATTTCAGGATTTGATTTCTTTATATCAGATAATCTAGGCCTTACTTTCTTTCCTTTTTCAAAAAATTTATCTTTTCCTTTTCCAAGAAGACCTCCTATTGCATCAATAAACTTAAATCCAAAAAGTTCTTCAATAGGCTGAGTCACAAGATTAAGTGGTCCTAATAAACCAGTTGAAATATCTTTTGCCATAGTACCAAAACCTTGTTTTAATGGGCCAGCAATATTTTCTTTAAGCTCTTTAAAAATAGAATCTTGTTTTACTCCGTATTTAACTAAAGATTGCTGTATACCATTAAGCTCTTTAAGAGACTGTTTATCTTCTTCTGTTAAAACATTTTTACTAAGAATAGATTCTCTTGTTGATTTAATAGACTTCTTTAAGTTTTCTGCTTCTTGTTTTGATAACTTATTTTGCTTTTTTAAATATGCTTTTCTATCTTTTGCAGATAAACCAGATATATCTATTCCATTATCTAAAGTAGATGTAAACTTCATAACAGATTCTTTTAATTTAGCAAGAGGATCTTCTATAGGTTCCTTAAAATTTTTTTCTAGTGTATCAAGCTCTGAAAGGGATTTTATATCCAGATCTGACAATTGTTTCTTTTTAAGAATTGATTCTCTCGTCTCTTCAATGGATTTTTTTAAGAATTGATTTTCTTTTTTTCGAAGTTTTAATTGTGTATCAATATATTTTTCTAAGTTTTTTCCTTCAAGACCGGTTGTATTGATGCCATGCTGAATTACTTCTATAAAAGAAGCTATTGACTTTTTTAAAGCAGATATCTCTTGTTCAGTATCAAAATATTTATTTTTTTGACTGGTTTTTGATTTTTTCAGATAATCAGAAAATTTACTATCAATGTCCTCCAAATAAGAGGACATTTCTTCACTTGAATCAGTTTTAGGTGTAAGTTTAGGAGCAAAATTTGCCATATTTTATTATCTTTTCTTACTTGTCATAAAAGGACATTGACTAGAATTATTTTTCTTATACTCATTCAGCCGTTGAATAATATCTTTTATTCTATGTCCTGGCATTTTAAGCCATGCCTCTTCTGTAGTTCCAGGAAAATTAATCATCAAATTGAACAGAATATCCTGTATTTGTTTTTTGTTCCATGGAAGGTATAAAGTCCAAGTATCGAAAAGAAAACCTCCTAGTTATTGTTTTGTTATCTACTGTAAATGTATAGTTAGGATCTACACCAAAAGTTCCATATTCTTGAACAGCACTTTTATATCTTGCCCAAGCAGTAGCATCAATTTTATGTTTATAAGCATCAATTTTTTCTTCTATCGTTTTTAATTCTTGTCCATCAATAGAATATATAAGTTGTGATTGAATTACTCTGAGGTAATCTTTCATTTTTTCTTCTTGCATAAGATCATATTCTTTCTTTAAATCATAATCAACTTTAATAAGATCAGCCCGTTTCATTTGTTCAGGATCACCAGTATTTTTTAATTGTTCAATAAGATTCAAAGTTGCTTTAAGAGAACTAAATTTTACATCTTCATCTCTGTACTTTTTATTTACGTATTCTTCCGCAATAAATACTGAATTAATTCTTGGAAGTGTAAATTTTATTTTCTTTTTTGTAACATCGTCAATAATAGTAAAAGGCTCTTTAAACTTATCCGAAAGTTTAATTTCTTTTAACAAAGAAAGATCAATGTCTTCATATTTAACGTTTGTTTTATTTTCTTCATCATCATAATATGGCATTGAATAAAGTTTAGTTCCCCAGAAATTCATATAAATGGTCATCATTATTTGTATGATATGTTCACTATGAAGTAATGAACAGTCATAGTTTTCGTAGTTCATCTTAGAAAGACATTTATTTATCAAAATAGAAAATCTGTTCTCTTCAGTAGACATAGAAAGTTCAAGAAGCTCTTCCATTGAATAGTTTCTAAAGTGTAATACAGATGGACCTAATTTGTCTCCAGAAATAAAATTTACTGGAACATATCCTATTGGAATTTCTTTTTTAATCTCAGTAGCTTTTACTGCTTCTGACAATATCTTTTTTTCCTTAATTGGTAAAAGCATTTCTTGTGTAATTTCTTCGTTCATTTATAACTCCTTATAAATATATAGTTAACTTAGCTTTTTGAACCTTATTTCTTCTGGTACTAATGTTACTGAAAAAAGAAGAGGATTTCCTGAGTAGTCTAAAGATACAGCGTCAACTCCTGCTATTTTACAATCTACTAGTTCAAATTCAACGGAAGGAGTATCAATAGCAAAGCCAGGAATTAAATTAAATGGCATACTTCCTGTATAAGGAATATTCAGGGCAGTAGGATTAGTTCTTAAAAAGACCAACTTAGCAGACTTAATAGTTTCATTTGTACTGAGATGTTTTTTAAAAACTCTATTTGTTAAATCATACACTGAAGTAAACCAAGTATAAAAAAAATTATAGGTACCAAAATTTATATCTTCTCGAATGGTCATCGTAATATTACCAGGTTCTTCCAAAGCTTTATATACTTTTTGTCCTGTATGCTTTGTATCTATTGTAAGCTGATAGCTTGGTAAAGAAACATCTTGAACTTTATAAACTATATCCCTTCCATTAACATCATTAAAAGACAACTCCCATTGATTTGCTAATTGAGGTTCTATTTTATATGCACTTTCTAAAAATCCCATATTGTACCTTTATACTAAATAGTTAAAAAAAATAGGATAGAGTAATAGTAACTCTATCCTTATTTTTACATAAAACATTTTGAAATATATTATAGCATCTTCAAGAAACCAAATCTAATCTGAGTCATTATTGGATCAGCACTTGCATTATCTAATGTAAAACCACCAACTGCCTTTGGCCAACAACCAGTGAAAGTCCATACCTGAAGTGTAGGAATAAAGTTTCCTGCTGTATCAAACGTACCGGTTGAAATAGTTATTGGAGTTCTAAAAGTAGAAATTCCATTGATGGAATCCATTGCAACACCACCTGTATCAGGATTTGCAATTGCATTATTCCAAAGTTTAAAAGCTTTATACAGATTATAATACTTATCAATTCTGAATTCAATTGTAAATTCTTTAGGAGTTGTAATTTTTCCATTAGGCTTTACAAGCGTTTCTGATTTATATTCTATTTGATACTCACCAACAGAAATTTCTGGAATTTCTACAGTAGTTGCTCTAAATGTAAAACCAGTTGGATCTGGCAAAAAAGGAATAGGTCCTAATGATATTTGGTACTCGTACCCTATCGCATCATCACTTAAACCGTAAGCAGTATCTATAATTCCCATGTTATTTTTATCTCCATCTATTTATATAGTTAAAGAACTTTTAATTTGTTCCCTAGTTCTTTTTAATCTTCCTCTTCTCCATCCTTCCGGTATATTTTCATCTTGTGTTAATATAGCTTCTTTTCCATTTGTAATGTGAACTAATGCTAAGCTAAAGACTTAGCATCTTCTTTATTTTCGCTTCATCTAAACTGCTTGTTACAATATCAATTTACATCGATAAAGCAATAGAGGCAAGTTTATCCACATAACAAGTTTCTGTCCTGGACTCAACAAAGCGGCAACTTGAGTGCTTGCGTAGTTCTCATTGCCTGCGTGAGCCACACACAAGATTTTATCAGTCGATGCCCTCGTAATGCTTTTTAATTCCTTTAATGATAGCAGCTTCAAATACGGTCATACATAAGCCTCCTTTTTATGTAGTTTGTTCCCCTTACTCAACGTCAAAAACTTTCTTAATAATTGCAGGATTATATAATATCAAGTAACGTTCTTTAGTATTAGAAGTATTATCCGTTTTAGTGATGAAACCATTTACCCCTGCTTTGATAGCAGCAGCATAAAATTCATTTCTTTGATGATTAAAAGCATCGACATACACAGATATTAAAGCTTCCCCCATTGTATCATTATAATCTAGTAATGAGTCTAGATATATTCTCATTGCTTTTTCAGGTTTAGTTAAATAATCTTCATGCCAGTCAGAAAGAAACATTTCTAAATCTTCTTTTGACTTTTGATATAGTATTTTTCTAATAGTTAGTATATCGATTTTGCTTGTAGCTGAGTAAATACCTGTATTTGGTATTTCATAAGCATGCACTTTTCCATACATACTGGCGGTCTCTGGATTATTGGTAAAATATAATCCACAACCATACCGTTCATTGGTATCAAAGTCTTCATCATGGTCAAACTTAATAGGATTTTTTCGATTGGAACCACGATACCAGATAGTATTCTTTCTAGTCATTTCTTTACTCCTTATGTATTCATATATAATAAGTACTTATAGGCATCACTTTATTCATTTTACCAATTTCCCAAAGATCATATTCCCATTCTTCATATTTTTTTATTCTATTCAATGCGTCATATCCACAAGAATAAATTAGTAACCTTCTATCATAAGTAAAAAGTTTATGCTTTACTTTTACCCATTCAGTTGTCATTTTTTTCACCATTCTGTTTTACCACTATTTAAATTCCTTACACGAAGACTATAAGGAACACCTGTCTTCTTAACAAAATTTTTTTCTGCCTTTTTATTTTTCTTAATTATACGTTTCATCCTTTTCCTCCTTTTATATATAAAATAATAAGTAAAATATTTTTGTGTCAAAACAAAATATTTAGACTCTTTTATAAATTGTATTACATTTTCACAATTCATATGCATTTTATCTACAATTTCATCTGGAACGTTAGAACGATTTACGTTATTACTTATATCATTCTTTATTCTTTCTTTACAAACCTCAACAGGAACATCAAAAATTTTATAACATACAATAGCCTTATCTTTACAGTGTTCTTCTATTTCTTTGATAGTTTTAATTGAACTACCAGTAGAATCAAAAATTACATTTTGATGTTTAGTAATATAATCATCGAGCTCTTCATAAGCTCTTTTCCAAACTTCTCCATTTTTAGATTGATCAGATATTGATCCCGTTAGTTTCTCTCTAATTTCATCTGGGCATATTGAAACATAATCAGACTTTTCTATAAACTGTTTTCGCCAGGTAGTTTTCCCTGATCCTGGCGCCCCAATGGTAACAACAATAATTGGCTGTCCATTCTCAGTCATTCTTCCTTCATTATCTGCTTTTGAAAACGTTATAATTTCTTCAAAAAAAGGTTGTTGTTCAAACTGTTTTCTTTTATTTATATTTGACATCGTACCATCCAAATAAAGATGAGCTCTCATGTGCTGTTTACAGATACATTCTACTTTATACCAATCGATCTCAAACTGAGAAAAGTACTTACTATAATTTTCTATATACTTTTTTATATAATTTTCATGTCCTATTGATGATATTTTTATACCGCCATTTTTTAATTCTTCAAATTTTGTGCAATCAATCTTTCCCATGTCATGAAATAAAGCACTTACTTGATAATGTACTTCATTTGGAAGTTTACTAGAAACTAATAAGGAATGAATAAAAACAGAGCCCTCAGCATGATAATGAGGACTCTGATATGTATTTTTTAACTTTGTAATTATCTCATCTGGGAGATGAGATAGGAGCTCATATACCATTAAAAGAATTCCTTCAAAAAACCTATAATGGATTTATGAGTGATAATCGAAACTATTGAAGCTATCAATATGTAACAAATAATTCCAATTACTATGATATCCATGTTATACCTTCCTTCAAATATAAAATAATATCATAGTAATAATATGTCAATTTTTTTTCATATTTCTAAGTTGTTGTTCTATTTGATATCTGTCCTTACTTCGAGATCCATATCCATAAAATGTGTCATATACTGCATACAATAATCTTTTAAAAAACTTTTTCATTAGTTCACTCCTTAAAAAACTCTGAGTACTTCATTAATTTTATTCCTATCTTAGAAGCTTTTACCAATTTAGAACTTCCTGAGTTAGGATCTTCACAAAGTAAAATTGAACAATCTTTATTGATAGACTCTGTATATTCATACCCCATAACTTCGAGGTCTTTAATAAGTTCTTTTCGTCCTTTAGGTCCTGAGCCTGTCATTGCTACTTTTCCTTTTGAAGTCTTTTCTATAATATCCGTCGGATTTATCATAGTCATAAGCTCTTTTATATACTCATAATTTTCATCTCTAAATTTTACTATAGAGTTAACTACTACCTTATTTGAAGAACGAAGATTCAAAAAATCCTCCCGAGTCTTTATTCCTATATTAAAAACAGCTCGTTCTCCAACAGAATCAATTCCAAGTCTAGCAATAAATTGAACTATTGTTTGATTTTTACTTTTTTCAATTTGTTCAAGTAAATTTTTAATTTTAGTAGGACCAAATCCTTCTAAAGTTCTTAAAGTAGTTTTCTTTTGTGACAATAAATAAAGATCTTTTACTGAATGAATGAATCCATGATCATATAGAGTAGCTATAGTAGAAATTGATATTCCATCCATCTCACAAGCTTGACAATATGAAGTAATAAGTTTTATGTTCTTTTCTCTACAATTGACATTTCTACATTGAAGGTGTACTCCATTTCTAACTAGTATACTATCACAACTTGGACACTTTGTCATAATAATTTTATCAGACTCTGTATTCTTTTTAACTACTCGATTTAAATAAGGAATGATTTCATTTGCTAATTCAATATAAAGTATGCTTCCAATTCGTAAATCATTTTGTTCAATATTTGCAAAATTATTTAAAGTAGCACGGGAAATTGTACTACTCCCAATAACTACAGGATCAAATATAGCTACTGGAATTATATTTCCTTGTTTTGAAACTTCCCAGTCAATTTCTCTAAAAATAGTTTCCTTACCTGCAGAAGGAGGTTTTAAAGCTATATTATAATAATGATGATGATCTATTGTATATTTAGAGTCTATCTCTTGATAAAGTTCTTTATTGTTGACTTGAATTACAAGACCATCTGTTTGGAAATTCCATTCTTCTCGCTTTATAGAAAGATATTGATCATAGAAATTTTGTAAAGCTTGTTCATTACTATCAAGTATAGAATAATCTACTACTTCAAAACTAAGATCTTTTAGAGTCTTAAGATCCTCAGAAAAAAGTTTATTTTCTTTATACTCAAGATAATATGCTATAAAACGAAGATGTTTTGCTTCTTCTGAAGCTCCTTTTCTATTCACAATTCCAGCAGCAATATTGCGAAGAGGCTTTCCATTAGTTTCAAGAGTAGTATCTTTTGGAAGATAAATCTCTCCACGAACTTCACAAGATATATTTGATAGCAGTTTTGGAATATTTAAACTATCTTTAAGATGAGTTATGTCTTGACCAACCTTACCATCACCACGAGTTGCTATATAGGCTATACTTCCATTTACATATTTTATTGAAGCTGAAAGTCCGTCTATCTTAGGCATTACAATAAGTTCTTTTTCTTTGATATTTAATTTTTTAAGCCAATCTAAAACTTCAGAAACTGTTTTTGCTTTTCCACAAGAAAGCATTGGAGTATAATGCTTAATCTTATTGGCACCTTTAACATTTGTTCCTACAATAGAAAAATAAACATTTTCAGGATCTAAAGATCGAAGTTCATCCTCAAGATTATCAAACTCTTCGTCTGTCATCGAAGGTTCAGAATTATAATAATCTTCTTTTGCTTTCAAAAGTTTACTGACTATTTCTTGGACTATACTCATTTTTCTATCCTTTTATATTATTATTTTTATAATAATGTAGAATTGGGTTTTTGTCCAACTTTTTGGAAATATTTTGATAAACCCGCTCCTCCGTATATCTGGATTAAACTTATTTGATATTTGTGAACTAATTCCAGCCTTAAAGGCTGGAATCTTCGTACTTCGCTGACAAAAGTTGGTTTTCCTTAGCAAGAGCTTGGTCCACTAGAGCTTTCATCTCCATACGCTTTACTTTGGTGCGTTCCACACCTACATTGTTTTCATAAAACCAAACCATATTTTGAGCGGCGTGAATATCCCTATCCATTTCAACCCCACAGTCGCATTTGAAAGTTCTGTCCCAAACTTTGATTTCATCGTGCCATTGCCCACATTTCGTGCAAAGTTTTGTAGTTGGAACAGTTTTCCCTAGAACAACTGTGTTAAGGTTTAGAAGAAGCTTTGATTTCACCCTTCCTAATACAGAATGTTGTACCGCTTTTCCGTGACCATTCTTGTGCCAATTCTGAAGTTGTTCATCTTGAATTACAATAGTCTTATATTGATTGAATTCATGAACAATCTTATTGGCAAGGTCGTTCTTACGGTTTGTGATTTTCTGGTATTCTTTTTTCACTTGTTTTACAGTTCTCAGCCAATTCTTTGAGCCTTTTACCTTCTTAGCTTGACGCTTTTGAAGTTTCTTCAATCGCTCACTTTCTGGAACTGACACTGAGATTTTCTTACCTTCACTTGTTGTGAATGCTGTAGAACAGCCAAAATCTATACCAATAGTTTTCTCTATTTTGTTTTGTTGTACTTTGTTTTGTTGTTCTTTTGGAACATAACAGACAAATTGAACATAATATCCGGTACCTCTATGTATCAATCTTGCATTAGCAAACTCTATGCCTAGGATGTTCAAGAAATGGTCTAATCCATTTACTATGAATGTTCTAGGTAGACCCGCTAATTTTACTCTTTTAGAAGAAATTATCTTATGGCTAATTCCGTATTGCTTCAAGTCTATAATTGTTTCTTCCTTTGAGTATTTTAGTTTTCCTGGTTTCTGTAATCCTTTTACTTTCAGAGTATGCAAAGTTTTGATGTTAGCATACATTCTTGAGATAAGACATTGTTTAGACTGAGCAGAAAGATATTTGATTGTGACTGGAATGTCGTTCTTATTTTTGTTTTTTTTAGTTATCTGATTTTGTTTGGTATTGAACTTTGTGATTCTGTTATTTTCATCTTGTTCACACCAATTCAGAATATAGTTCTTATACCATTTCTGCTCTAAGAAAATTGTTTCTAATGCTTCTTTTTGTTGTTTTGATAATTGATTTTCTTGGATTTTGACATCGAAAGTTTTGACAAGCATATTCTTATGACGCTCGATTGTATCGTGTTTTGTTTGAGAAATCTGTTTGTTCTTTGCAAATCTTTCTTCGTTTGTCATAATCTTTATAATTAATTAGTACATTTTGAAAAGCCTATGTAAACAAATTCTTCGCGCTTTATTTCCTTCGAAGGATCATCAAAAAACCATTGTCCATCATCTTTATATATGTCAAATGTATATTGTATAATGAAACCTCCTATACTAAAAAATTAAAAACTAGACGCCTTGTGAGCTTTTTTAAAGTTGAGCTCTAACAACACCAACTCTTTGGTATGCTGTAAGCGTCTAAATAATCACTCTATTATATCTTTCATCATTAAGAACTTCGAGCATTAACTCATAGGGCGTTGTAGTCTTTGAAGAAAGTACATTTTTAAAAATGGTAGGACTACATCCAGAGACTAGAATAACTCCTTTTTGATCAAACTTTACAGGATGATTACCTGAACTTGAATTTACATTCCAAAATACTATAGTTGGCATTTCATATCCAGCTTCAGCATATTTATTTTGAATAACCTCAAAATTAGTTTGAACACCACATGCAGCATCAAATTTCATGTCACTTACTATAATAAGTTTACTTGGCATTTTATCTTGCGAAAGTTTATTCTTTTTTGCGGTTTCTAAAATTAAATCAAAAGCAGACTGCAGATTAGTATTCATCCCCCAAGAAGCATTCGATAAATTTGTAATTCTTTCAAATAAATTATTTCCAGTGACTTTTACAAGTTCTGGATTATGTGAAAAAGTCATAAAATATCCACCAAAAACTGGATCTGAATTTCTTTCAGCCATATACAATGCTAAAGAAATACTAACGGCTAGAGGTAAAGAATTTGAATCTGTCATAGACTCAGATGTATCTGCCATTACTAGTGCTGTTTGTCCTTCTGGGAGATAATTAGGAAGATTTTCCCATATTACATTCAAAGTTTTATCATTGTCAGATCTATTGACTAAATACTCACGTACAATTTCATAAGGATACACAACAGAAGTATTGATCTTAGCCTTTCCTTGTTCTACTTGATCAATATAGTTACTATAACGATCTTCTTCATGTTTCCAAAAAGCTTTTCTATAAATTGTTGAAGCTTTACTAGGAACTTTTTCAAAATTAATGTCTGACCATTGATTAGCAGACATTTTCTTTTCTACAATGTCTAATTCTGCACGCTTAGTAGAAAGCATCTTACGATAATCTCGGGCTGACATATGTAATGTAGCACAAAACTTCTGTGCTAAAAATCTTGTTTCAGGAGAAGAAGTGTTTATACTAGGCATCCATTTATAAAGATTAAGTTCAGTATAATCTTTTTTCTCTTTATTAATGATACTGATAATATAATTAGCAGAAAAATTGAAAGAATCACTATCATAAAAAAGATCATCCCATCTTCCATAAAAAGGAACATTAGCAATATTTTTTAATGCAATTGAATCATAATTTTTATATAACCAAGCCCAAACAATACGAAAAACTCTTCGTTCACCTTGTCCACCACGGCAATCTCTAATATAAAAAAGAGTTTTCATAGCTAATTCACGATCTTCTGAGAATGCACGAGAAAATGCTTGTATAATTTCTTCTCTTCTACAAGAACGAAGAGCACCCGCAGTTGAGAAAAAGTTTAATACTTCACTATTAGTGGAAGAAAAAGTTACTGCGCCATTTTCTGTTCTAGCTGAACGATTCTGTTCTTCTGATATAGCAGATATTAAATTTGACATATTATACTCCTCTACGATTTTACTAGACTCTTAATAAACTTTGAAAAAAAGTTTTTATTTTATATGCTGCTAGAGTCTAATCGTAATATACAAGACCCTTAAAACGTTTCCAATTAAATATTAGGTGTTTTTGTATGCTGTATGGGCCTTAATGACTCATGTTGGATTCGAACCAACTACCTCGAAATTAGAAGTTTCGTGCTCTATCCAATTGAGCTAATGAGCCAATTACTTATATAATATATAAGTTTTTTGGAATAAAGTCAAATCCATTTTATACTAGTTCCTGAAGTATCAGTAAACGTAGTCACTTCATCATAGTCATAATTAGAATTATAATAAGCCTTTAATTCATCATTCTCAGTTTTTGTAAGTTCTATTAACTTTCCAGTTGATAGAGTAATTTCTACTTTATTGTCTAGCATTTTATACTCTCCTTTTTAATCCCAAAGATTCATAAAATATCTGCCCATCAATTTCAAACCATTCTGAACTCGGTCTAATTTTTTATTTAAAAAATCTTTATCTATAATAAACTTTCCATAATCATCATTAATTTTTATATGAAAAGCTCCTTGTTCATTTGGTCCTATAGTTTCAAATAACTTTGTTTGATTAGGATCATATAGAGGATTAAGAACAAGGCAATCATCATATTTTTCGTCTACACAATATTCAAGTGCATAAATAATTTCATTAATTATATAGTTCCATTTCTCTTCAGGTTCTTTACCAATAAGTTCTTTATCAAGAAATTCATCATCTTCAGTATCAAAGCAAGGTGTTCCATGTTTTTGATTATCTCGAAAATCATACATATAAGGAAGCATCTTCCTTGCCATAAATGTATAAGCAGAAATCCAATCTGTTTTAGCTTTTAATCCAAAAAAATGTCTAATAGGAGTGTGTATATTCCATTTCCACCAATGCTTTAAACTCATTTTGTAACCCTATTCTTTATCCATTGCTGAGTATACCAAAGCTGTCCACAGCCTCCACCAATATCATCCTGTCCTGCAGGATCAAAGATTCGTACGTTATAACCAATAAAACTTTGAGCAACTTTATTAATCTTATCTTTGTCTCTATAGCATGCATCTTTCATAGTTTCATCAGCTGAACATATCACAGAAAAAGTAAAATTAAATATGCTAGGACTAAACAAGTCCTTAAGCCTATTGATATCTGTATCACTTTGATTATTCTCATTTATACAATAGTTTAAATATACTTTTCGGCTGGTTTCTCTATTCCACAAAATTCCAAGATCTCTTATTTCTCTAAGCGAGTATTTACTTTTAAAAGGAATTAAAAGATCCCTTTTTTCATCAAAAGCTTCATGAATAGAAAACTGCAGTCCTATTTTATCTATTTTTTTACTAAGATCAATAAATTGCTTAAAGTTCTCATTATTTCTTGGCGCTACAGTGGATACTAGAAGTTCTGCGTTTTGATAATTAGCATGAAGAAGTTCAATTGAATCAGCAACATTTTGATAGTTAAGAAAAGGCTCCCCCATACTCATAAACATAATCTGGAACTTTTCGCAACTGTGGGAACTTTCAGTTATTTTTTGATCTTCAAGAACATAGGTTACTTGATAAACTATCTCTGATCCAAATAAATTTCTGATAAAATTTTTTCCTGTGCCACAAAAACTACATCCAACTGGGCATCCACTCTGAACTGAGATACAAAGAACAGTACGTTTAGCAAAACTTTCATAGCGGTACAGAACAGCCTCTGCTATAGCATCACCAAAATCAAAAACATATTTAAATACATTAGCATCAGAACTATCAAACCTTTTAACTTCCATCTTTGCTCCTCCTACTTAAATAAAACTCCATCTCAAATAGTATCATAGGAAACTTCTTTAACTTTAAGGTAAGAAATAATTATTCTTATCTAAAATAGAAGCTTCTGCTAGAGTATAATCAGATACAAATCCATTTTTATCCACATTCCCAAATCCATTTAATCCTATTTTCATTTCAGAAAAAGATGAATCAACTAAAGTAACATCAAATTCAACCATATTATTTTTAATAGAATAACCTATTATCTCTCCTACTATGGAGCCTGTCTTATTGAAGAATGTCTCAAGAGTGCGCTCCCCTGTATATATAGGAATTGGGCCTTCTTTCAACTTTTCATCTAAAGCTTTCACAATAACTTCAGTAGTATATACTACGTTATTATAATTAGGCTTATTAAGCTCATATGCTAGTTCCATATTTTCTCCCTCCATAATTGAAGAATCAAACCATCCAATGTCCCGATACTGATATCTTTCAACCACCCCTTCAAGGTGGAAAATTTCCTTCTTGATACAGTTATGCATAGCCACATTTTTAATATGTTTCCATTCTGCGTCTTCAGAATTGGAAGCGTCCGGCGTTGACCCGGTGGGCTATGTTGTGCTTACACACAGTCAAGCTTACGTTCTTGCCGCCTTACCCTTGCGGCCTCGCTTCCACTCCCTGTTTAACGCATCAGGGATTTGCGGCACGTTTTACTACCTATCGAGTTCTCAGGCGCAGAGATGAAAGTGGCAGGATTTGAACCTGCTTAAAAGTAAGTAATTTTACTTACTTTTTAATACCAGATCACTTCCTTTTATTCTAAACATAAAAATAATTTTATCTCAGTAAGAGATAAGTTCATTTTACCTCCATCCAAATATTTCGGAATAAAGTATTCTCATATCTTATTCTTGACTCAAAAAAACCTTCTATTAAAGCTGAAGAAGAACTTCGTTTTTTTAATAACGATGGAATTTTTCGAGTAAATTTATCTCTATTCCAAAGAGACTTCATATCATGATATGCTTCATTTATATCATCATATTGAAATGTTTTCTTAAAAGTTTGACTACGAGTTGGATATGCATCCATAAAATATTCAATTTCATAATGAATTATGTATAAACGATTACTTTTTATTTCATCTTTTTTCTTATTAAAAAACATAAATTTTCCTTCTTAAAAGAGATTTGCATCATCTTCATTTTCGTCTGTATAATAAAATCTAACAATAGCGTCCGCTAAAGATTCTTGGGCGAATTCTTCTGCCATCCTTCTATTGTCTTCTTTAAGTTCTAAAAGTAATTCTTCATTCATGATTTCATCCTCTAGTCAATTATTACGAAAATAATTAGTAAAATTACAACTATTAAAATAGAGATCCAAAGAGGGCTAAGAACCAACCACCAAGACCAATTAATCTTTCCAATAAGTTTTAATACAATAAATACTATTTAAAGAAGTTCTAAAAAACTTATACCGCCTGAAGTATTATTTTTCATTTTAAGCCCTCTCATATATATTATATCTTATAAAATAAAAATTGTCAATATAATTAGAAATAATACTACATATATTTTTTTATAAGTCTTTGTTGCTATTTCATAAAGACTATTATTCTCTGTAGTATCTTTAACGGAAGTATTTTCAAAGGCTAAATAACGATTTACATCATGATGATACACAAAAGAAGGAAATAAGAAACTAAAAGGAAGTCTTTTTCCGTTGTGAATTACTTTTCCATATCTTTTATATCCAAGCAAACTAGGAGGAACAGTTGGTACTCCATCATTCTTGTACTGTACATGGATTTGACCACCGCATCGTTCTTTTAAAACTTTACTCCCAATAAAACTAAAAACCCTAGGAGCACCAGTAGTTACTGAAACTAATTCTATATTCTTATCAATAAATACAGGATCATTTGTTAGTAGATATGAAACATCTTCATAGCAAAGAGTAGCTATTGCGCCTCCTAACGAATGCCCCGATATAATGATCTTACTAAAAGCTTTAATGTTGTCATTCATATAAATATGAATTCTATCTCGCACAATTTTATAGATTTTTAAAAACCCCGCATGAACAAAGAACAACTTTTTCATCTGCTTGTAGGGTTTTTTCCAAAACATAAAATTATGAACCCAGTCCATCTTAGATACGGATCCTAAAAAAGTTATATACAGTGTTCTATTTTTGATACCAATAGAAAGCTCTACTTCATTTTTTGGATCAATTATTTCATAGGGAAATGGCGGACGTATTCCCAATGCTGCTAATTCTTGTATTGTTTTTTCCATAATTATCCAAAAATATCCTTAAGAGCTTCATTTAGAACAGAAAGTTCTTGGATATAATCATCAGAACTTTCATAACCTTCTCCCATAAGAATTACTTCTGTTGTTTCGTCATCAATAATTCTATACCCTGAAAGACCTTTTTCATCAATAGTCTTTTGTAACTTAAAACTCATAATTGTTCCTTACTTATTTTCTTGATCTTTAAGAATAAATTCTGTAATTGTATACGAGTCTAAGTCATCTCCTTTCATATCCCATAATGTTTGTAGAGCATCATTCACATCAAGTCCTGCATCTGATAATTCTTTTAATAGAGTACGAAATTCTTTCATAATATCTTTTGTAAAACTTTTAATTTTTGCACTTTGTGTTTTTTCAAAAAAATTGATTGCATCAGAAAGAAGTGCTCCAGCTTCGCTATTTTCTGCTACTGATAAATCAGTTAATCCATAAAGTTTTGATACTTTTTTAATTAAACTTGTATAAGTTCCTTCATTAATTTTCATATGTATATACCTCCAAAGTATATTATTATAGTTTACTTCTGACCTGTAGATCCAAAACCGCCTTCGCCTCTTTCGGATACTGTTCCTGAGTATAAAACTTCTTCTGAATCTACTTCTTCTACATTATCAAAATATACAGGTAAAAGAATGAATTGAATGATTTTCTGACCACATTCAAAAGATACAGGTTCTTGTGTTGTATTAGTTAAAGATATGTGCACTTCCCCTCTATAATCTTGATCAACTACGCTTGCGCCTACATCTAATCCTAGTTTACTAGCTACTCCAGACTTATTAAAAGCAATTAAAGCTGTTCCCTCTGGAATACGAACCTTAATGCCTGAAGGAATTAAAATTCGATCATTAGGCCTTATAACAAACTTATCTCCATGCTGCATACACGTCGGATTTTTTTCTTGTAATGCTTTAACAAAATCTGGTGTTCTTTCTGGAACAAAAAAGTCAATACCTGCTGACTGAGAAGTTCCTCTTTGTGGACTCTTCACATCACGAATCTTAATAAACTGAATCATATCTACTCCTTATTAAAACCATGGCTGTTCTGTAACATGCCAGTATTCTCCTGCATAATAATCGCTAAGACTTCCTTCAAGAATATAAGGTATGCCGAGCATAACTTCTGGTATATCTTGATGAAAGTACTTAATGAAAAGTTCTTTCATTATTTCTTTTTCATCTTTATGAATATACGAAATACATGAGTCATGAACATTACCAACTATGTAACTTTTTAAACCTTTTTCTTTTATTTCTTTATGTAAGCGTGACATATTATACATCATATACATAACTTCCCAATTCTGCACTGGACTATTAAGGACGATATTTTCATAATTTTTAATACGTCCTTTATCATCATCAGATCCTTCATAAATTAAGAAAGGCGTTCTTCTAATGGGCCCCCAAAGAGATTGTATATATCCGTGTTCTCTTGCAAACTCATGCTGAGTACTATGCCACTGTTCAAGTCCAAAATATACTTCAAAAAACTTTCTTCTAATATCTTCAGAAGAAGCCAAAAAGAAACTAAATTCTAAAGCATCTTGTATTGCGACATCTTTATCTTGTGCTTCATCTATTTTTGCTAATTCATTTTTATAAATTTTTTCTTGTCTAACTTTTAGACCATTTTTATGCACATAATCTTTGGCTTTCTCAAGTGACCACTCTACTTTTAACTGATTCGCGAAAGTATAAGCTCCCATGCCGAACTCGAGCCCGAAATTTATAGCTTTGGCTGTAAAACGTGTTTCTTTTATCTCAGGTTCTTTTTTTCTTGCAAGAAATTCTTCTAAAGTTAAGTCCTGTCTTAATACTCCTTGTGCTGTTACAGAATGCATATCTCCGCTTAATTTAGTAAAAATTTCTATCATTTTTTGATCTTGAGACATTGTTGCGCCAATTCTCAATTGAAGACCAGAAGCATCATTTTCAGAGATATAATAATCAGTCGATGGAACAGAAAAATTAGCTCTTACTATTGCGGCGAGATCTCCATGAGACGGGATATTTTGAAGATTAGGATCATAGCTTTTTCCTCGCCAGCTATCAGCCATCATGACCGCAAAACTTCCATGCAATTTATTATCAGATTTGCGATATTGAAAATAACCTGAATTGTCTTCTTTACTTCCTATATAAGTCTTAAACAAAGATTTCATCGAGGTATATTCATTAATGAGATCTACTTCTTTATGGCCCTTCTTTTTCCAATAAGTCATGGATGCTTCATTCGTTAAATAATAACCTCCTTTGCTTAAACCAGGATTTTCCCAACCTTTAGACTTAAGGAACTTACCAAATTGCATTCCAGAATCTATATCAACTCCGGGTGGTACTCCTAATGCAATTTCAACTTCTTTCTTTTTTGCATCTAATTTTTGTTTAAATTCTATAGAAGTTTTTTCTAATTTATCCCAGTCATAATTCATACCTGCAATTTCTATATCTGAAAACATATTTAATGCTGGAATATAAACGTCTTCAATAGCTTTTCTGATAGACCAACCATTTGTAATATGACATTTTACGTCTAATTCATCTATTTTTTTCTGTTGTTCAATGTAGCATAAAAGAGAAACAAGAGCATCCATAGTAGCATAGGGAAACATTACAGAAAATGGAATAAGTGAATAATCTTCCTTGCATTTTGGATATTTAATTTTATACTTTTCAAGGTCAATATCATATCCACCAAAAGTGGTAAACAACCAAGCATCTGATTTTAATGAATTGTACTGCATCTCATTAATAGCATGAGATCCTTTCATGTTATCCCAGAAGATTTGAATATTTTCTCTTTGTACCCCAGCTTTGACTCTCAACCATCGTACGTCGTACTTAAGATTATTTCCTATTAGTTTTTTATTAGAAAAAAACCTATTAAGTAGTTCCGTATCAATATTTTTAAATGGGATGTAATAGGCTTTTAATTCTTTAACTTCACATTCAAATGCTACAGTTAGACAAATTATTCGACCTGTTTCTGACCAAGGATCTAAAGATTTAGTTTCTAAGTCAAAAGCAGTTATGCCATCATAAGATAACCATTTTGTAAAAAACTCAAAAGAATTTTCTACTAATTCTAAACGAGGTTTCTGGATTCTAATTTTTTGTACAGTAAAATCGTGTGCAAGTTGTATTTGTTTTTTAGTAAAAAAGTCTTCAAAACAGTCCTTTCCTATCCAAGAAGATAAGAATGGAACTGGAAATATACGAGATTTAGTCTTTGGATCAAAGAAAGAAGTATCCCAAAGAATTGTATCATAGAAACCTTCGATTGAAAGATCATCACCAGTGATAGAATATAAAGCTCTTCCTATCGTTATTACTTTTGACCATGGTTTTATAAATTTTTCAAGATTAATACTTTCATAAAGATATAGGTTTGTTAGATCTCTTTTTAAGTCTTCCTTAGAAGGATCAAAGGAAAGAACAGAAACAAGAGTATATGATACATTAGGAAAATTACCTTTCATATAATTTTTAAATTCTGAAAGATGTTTCCCTGCTATGGGAGTATCGATTAGAAATACAAGATCAGGATTATCATTTGGAACTAAAATAGGATCTATTTCCTTATTACTTCCAAATTTTTTTTCATTTATGGTATCGTTCTGGAAATCAAACAAGGATAAACCACCTTTATAAAAAAAAAATAAAAATATTTTGTTAAAAAGTCAACTATTCTTGGCAGAGTTTATTTATTTACGTGAACTAATGCTAAGCTAAAGACTTAGCATCTTTCTTGCTGGAATTTTGTAAAACTTTATCTATTCTTGAGTCAATATATGAAGTTACTGATTTTATCTCAGTATCAAGTTGATTACGAAGATCTTGTAGCTCTTCAAATACCGATTTAAGATCATCTCGTGCTAATTGAATCTCTAATTTCATTCTATATATCTTTACAATACCAATAACAAAGGTGACTATCATAAATAATCCACTCATCATTAGTATTCCAAAAACGAAAGATTGTACATCCATTTTTATCTCCTTATATACTGCCAAGAATAGTTGTTATTATTCATCTAGAGTTTTTTATAATCTTTCATTCATTTAGTTCTTCCTTATACTTTAATTTATAAGTTCCAGCATATAGTCCTTTTGCTAATTCTTCTTCAACTTCTAAGCCAGCAGCACATTTATGACCATTTGCTATCTTAGTACAATCAAATTCTTTTTCATCTCTTGATCGTAAAGAAATTTTATTCCAACCAGTATAAGTGTTAATAATTGCTATATATGAAATATTTGGAAAGTCTTTTAAGAGCTTATTTGCTATAATAGAAACTTTCTTAGGAGCAACAGTTATTCCAAACTTTAGTCCTTTTGCATCTTCAAGAATTTTAAAAGATGCTTTAGATTTTATATACTCTTCATTTTCTACTTTAACTGCTTTTTCTATCTTTGTTTTTTCAAAAGCAGACCAAGTCCATGTACTTTGTCTGTCTATTTTATGTAGCCAATAGTCAAATATAAAAGTAAATTTATCTTCTTCATTATTCCAATTAACACAATTCCAAAGTACTCGATTCATATTCTGTGCTTCTTCCCAAAGTAGAGAAGTTTCATCAAACATATCATAACAGTTCACTAATTCAACAAACTGAATTACTGATTTCTTATATCGTACATTTTTCTTAAATGAATTAAAAACTATTTTTGTTCCAGACATAGTCTTAGAATGAACTAATTTAAAATTAGAATGAATAATTTCTTTTAAAGACTCAGATGACTCATGATGATCATATACTTCAACAGTTTTTCCTAAATTTAAAAGTTTCATTACAACAGACACTGATAAAGAATAATCAGTACATATGATAATATCATAGTCAAGAAGTACATTAAAATTTTCTTCTAAATCAAACTGATTATAATCACAATGTAATACTTTATCAAAATGAATTTGAAAGTATTCCAAAACTAATCTGCAGCCAACACCATCCAAATCTACGTGGGTTAAAAGTATTTTACTCATCCGCGTATCTTTTCAATTAGAATTGTAATAATATCTTCTTGGTCTCTAAGAGATTTATCTTTTAAAATATTCATAAAAAAATCTGCTAATTCCTCATTACCCATATTTTTATACTCTTCCATTGTTTCTCCTTAACCAAAAACAAATTGTACTATCTTCAATGTGGCATCAGGCAAAGGTCTTTTGGTTTCTAACCACTTATTATAAGCTGTAAGACCCATATTATATGCACAGATTGCACCAAACCAAGATCCTGTTTTTTTTCGTAATACTGATAGATGATTAATTCCAATCCGTAAGTTATCCTTCCAGTTAAAAGGATCATATTTTATATTGTGGTTATAGCGAAGAGCGAAGTCATCTAAACTAGATGAATTATGCATCATTAATCCTTTATCTATAGTTCCATTTGAATTTTTATTCGAAGCATAAGGATCCCATCCAGATTCCCATTGTATAAGTCTAGCTACATAGACAATAGGAACACGAAATTCTGTACAATATTGAACTAAAGTATCGTAATACTTTACAGGAACTTCTGTTCCAAAAAATTCAACATTTTCCGCATACAAAAACATAGAAAAAAAATAGCATTATTACAATTAATGGTTTCTTCATTTTAACCTCATTCATATCATCATTTAAATAAATCCATAACTATTATCTTATGGAACAAATTACAAAAGATATTGAAGTATCTCCTGGTGTAGTATCTCTTATGAGAAAATCAGTAAAGTTTACAATACAAGTTGGAACCTTTATGATTGTGTCTGGTATTGTAATGGCTGCTTATTCTCTATTCAAAAATAGAGGTTTTGAACTAATCAGTTTTTATAGTTTACTAACTACTTCTGGAGCAGCTATGATCACAGGTGCTTTAGCTAGTAAAGCATGGCAATCTAATGCTGAAGCCAAAGAGAATAATATACTCTCTCAGGTATCACCACCTACTGTTCGATCTGTTCAAGAACCTCAAGAGCTTCAACGATAATATCTTCTTCGCCTTTTTGCTTTTCTTCCCATTCTCTCATGGCTTTTGAGAGAATTTTTTTAATAGTTTTTCTTTCTTGCTTATCAGCAGATAAAGATTCTACAAGACCTTTCATCTGATCTGAAGCTGCCGCGTTATGACCACGTGCGAGTTCTTTATACTCTGAAATTTTCTTAAAAGTTTCTAAAATTTGTTCTTTCTTTGCGTTATCTAAAACCATTATGTACTCCTTATAAAAATATAATAATGCTTATAAGACTAAAAGTCAACTTATTAAATATGCTGCTATTTCTTTTCTAGAAAACTTAACTTTGTTATCTTGATGAAAAATATTTCTTGCTTTTGGACAGTATTCAAGCGATGTTAATTTTTTTTGGCTACAGTTAAATAATCCTGAAACTAATGAAGGAGCTCCACGTGAAGATATTAAATGATTATGTTTACAAATTCATCATCCGATAAACTGTCATACGTGAACTGATGCTAAGCTAAAGACTTAGCATCTTCTTTATTTTCGCTTCATCTAAACTGCTTGTTACAATATCAATTTACATCGATAAAGCAATAGAGGCAAGTTTATCCACGGAGGTTTGTTCCAAACACTCAGCTCTTTTTGTTGAGCCAAACAATTTTACGTTTTTAGCAGCGTGAACATCCCTATCAAATTGATAACCGCAGTCACATTTGAAAACTCTATCTGAAAGTTGTATTCCATCATTCAAAGAACCACATTGCGGACAATATTTTGTTGATGGAGTCCATTTAGAAATTTCAAACGCTCTTTCATTTTTTGATAATTCTCTTAATTTTGCTTTTACTCTACCAAGATAACTATGTTGAATGTTTTTAGCAAAACCTCGATTAAATTTTCGCCACTTTGCTATTTGCTCATCTTGATAATAAATTATATCATATTCTTTTTTCAAATACGATATTAGCTTATTTGAATCATCGTTTCTTTTGTTTGTGAGATGTTCATACTCTTTTTGAAGTTGGTTTAAACATTTGTAGTATCGCTTTGATCCTTTTTGTTTCTTAGAAAGTTTTCTTTGTAAGAATTTTAAGTAATCAGATTCTTGCACACTACAGTTAAATTTTTCTCCATCAGAAGTTGTTATATTATCTTTAATTCCAAAATCTAATCCAACTGATTTTCCAGTTGATTTTCTTTGCAGAGATTGTTTTGGAACCAAAACCGAAATTTTAATATATATTCCAGAAGCTTTTTTAACAATATTTGCGTTTGCTATTT
>ERZ795059.1052-NODE-1052-length-32096-cov-18.168659_pt1 | contig 32096 bp, 28 predicted proteins | sample MGYA00375143_ERZ795059 | MGnify/ENA primary metagenome ERZ795059 (study PRJEB30188, sample SAMN05720168) | activated sludge metagenome | isolation source: Anaerobic digester | place: USA | collected 2015-01-07 ... | reverse complement strand
AATATGGATAATCAATTATCAATTTCAGCAGAGGAGTTAGCTGGACGCTTGATTTCGATTGTTATGCTTAATGAAGCGACTAAGCGCATATTAAGTTTCCCTCGTGATGGTGGCGAGATAGAGCAAACAAATAGAACAGCACTATATGAACTCAGTTTTTTAACATTGTATGCAATTATAACAACGTGTTTTTCTCATCCTCTATTGAGGAAAAATCAAAAAGATGCTCATCGATTTGCTGACCTTGTTCAAGAAGCATTCTTGTTAGTTATGACTTCAAACGATAAATCAGAGGTTCGTGCCAGCAGGATAGAAAATATGAACAAAGATTTTGCTCAACGATGGGATAAATATGATAGCATTATTAATAAGATAAATAGTAATGAAGATAACGAAAAATTTGTAATAGAATTTGAGAAAACTGTAACAGATTTTTTAGGATTAAATGAAACATCAGAAGAAATAAAAAGTAGTCTTGATAAATATGACGGCGCAGGTTGGTATTTATTTTTGCATCTACGTGCATATGATACTCGAAAAATTCTTGATAAATATAGCTCCATAAATTTTTAAATTTATTTGAATGTCGTCCTAAGTAAGTGATTTATCTGCATCGATTTTTTTGTTAAAATGGTTATATGGAAAAATCAAAAGAAGAAATCAAAAAAATTGTTAAGGAAAAATATAAAGAAATTGCCACAACGAATTGCGGTTGTGGATGCGGTTGCAAGAGCAGCGGCAATATTGCCCAAGAAATCGGATACTCAGATGAAGATATAAAAATGGGAGAGGGGGCGAATTTGGGCTTGGGTTGCGGCAATCCAGTGGCAATGAGCATGATAAAAGAAGGAGATACGGTTTTGGATTTAGGCTGCGGGGCAGGGTTTGACTGTTTTTTGGCCTCGGCAAAAGTTGGAAAGACGGGGAGGGTAATCGGATTAGACATGACTCCTGAAATGATTGAAAAGGCAAAGATAAACGCCGAGAAACTCGGTAAAAATAATGTTGAGTTTATTTTAGGCGAAATAGAGAATATTCCATTAAAAGATAATTCTATAGATGTTATTATCTCTAATTGCGTAATTAATCTTACTCCGGATAAAACTCAGTCTTTCAAAGAAGCGCATCGAGTTTTGAAGGCAGGAGGCAAAATTTATCTTTCTGACATAGTTTTGTTAGAAGAGCTTACAGAAGAACAGAGAAATGATAAAAATTTATTGTCTGGCTGCGTAACTGGCGCTCTTTTAAAAGAGGATTATTTGGGAAAAATAAGAGATGCGGGATTTGAGGTTAATATTCTTTCTGAAAATACGGAAATCAGTAAGCAGCAATATCAAGGCATTGCCTTGGAAAGCATAGGAATTGAAGCAATAAAATTAGGTTGAGATACAGGCTTTTTATTTCTTGAGTTTGCTAATAACCAAGAAGTCGCCATTTGGGCGATTTTTTGGTAGACTGAAAATCAGAATATGCCCCAAGATTTTTGGAAAAAATTAAAGCTTCCCATTATGGCTGTTGCTCCTATGTCTGGTGTGACAGATTATCCATTTAGGACTGTGCTTGCAAAATATGGAAAGCCTAGTGTTTTTTGGACTGAATTCATTTCAGCTGAAGGGCTTTTTTCTAAAGGCAAAGAACATTGTTTTGAAGTTTTAAAATTTGATCAAAATCAGCATCCAATTGTCGCTCAGATTTTTGGATCAAATCCTTTATATTTTCAAAAAGCTGCGCAGTTATTGATAGAGCTTGGATTTGACGGGATAGATATCAATATGGGATGTCCTGACAAAGATATAGAAAAAAATGGAGGCGGAGCAGCTTTAATAAAAAATCCTGATTTGGCAAAAGAAATAATTAGGGCAGTTAAAAAAATCGCGCCTGATTTTCCAATATCAATAAAAACTCGTATTGGTTATAGAAAAGATGAAATCAAAGAATGGCTTCCTGTTATTTTGCAAGAAAATGTTTCCGCGATTACTGTGCATTTCAGAGCTAGACAGGAATTGTCATGTCCTCCAGCTCATTGGGAATTGGTATCTAAGGTCTTAGAATTAAGAAATAAATATTGCCCAGAAACTTTGATTATTGGCAATGGCGATGTTAAAACTTTGGCTCAAGCTGAAAAATTAGTTCAAGAAACTGGCATTGATGGGATTATGGTTGGTCGGGGAGCTTTGGGAAATCCTTGGTTGTTTTCTGGAAAAGATCCATGTATTAAAGAAAGATTAGATGTTATGATTGAACACGCAAAAGTTTTTGATGATTTTTGCAGCCATGAAAAAAATTTTAATATAATAAGAAAGCATTTCCATTCTTATTGTAAAGGATTTATCGGAGCTAAAGAATTAAGAGATAATTTAATGAAAGTAAAAAACCTTGAAGAAACAGAAGATCTGGTTAAAAAATTTTTAGAAAGCTATAATTAATTTGACTAAAATGGCAGAAGAAATAAAAATCCAGGATTTAGGATACAATCAATTTTTTGAATTAAATAGGACTCAGCTTGGCTGGGACGATTTTGATGTGGCTAGAGTTATAGCAGAATTCAAAGGAGCTTATAAAGTTAAAAATGAAAAAGGGGAATATCTGGCTAAAATAACTGGCAAGCAGATGTTTAAAGCGCAATCAAGGGAAGATTATCCGGCAGTTGGCGATTGGTTGGCCATTACTGATTTAGGCGGTCAGCAAGCTGTGATTAATGGATTATTGCCCAGGCTGACAATAATCAAAAGAAAGCATGGAGATAAAAACAGAGTAGGGGAAAAAAGCGATGTTCAAATTATTGCCGCTAACATTGATGTTGCTTTTGTGGTTGAATCAGTGGATCGAGATTATAACCTTAATCGTTTTGAAAGATATTTTGCCATTGCCCAAGATGGCGGAGTAGAGCCGGCAATTATTTTAAATAAAATTGATCTTATTAGCCAAGAGGATTTGAATGAAAGATTATCGCGAATCAAAGAAAGATTTTTGGGCATTGATATAATTTTAACCAGCGCTTCTGGCGACAAAGGCCTTGATGATTTGAGAAAATATATAGCCAAGGGCAAAACTTATTGCTTTCTTGGATCATCGGGAGTGGGGAAATCATCTTTAATTAATAAATTGTTAGGAGGAGACATTATTAAAACAGGTGAGATTAGTTTGACTACTGACAGAGGAAAACATACAACAACCGGCCGACAAATGTATTTTTTGAAAAATGGGGGAATAGTAATTGATAATCCCGGAATGCGCGAAGTGGGAATGACTGATGTTAGCCAAGGGATAGATTCTTTTTTTGATGAAATAACAGCTTTAGCCAAACAATGCAAATATACTGATTGTACTCACACTCAAGAACCTGGTTGCCAAGTTGCTAAAGCTGTAAAAGAAGGAAAACTTGATAAAGAAAAATATGCTAATTATATAAGCCTCAAAAAAGAAGCCGAATTTTATCAAATGAGCGAATTAGAGAAAAAAGAAAAAGACCGCCAGTTCGGTAAATTCTTAAAAGGAGTAAAGAAGGATCTAAAAGACTTTGGTCATAAGAATTTTTAAATGTAATAAAAAATGACTGAGAATAAAGACAAAAGAACTAAAATATTTTTAAATTTGAATCTTTTGCTTTGTTTTGTTTTAGTGGAAATTCTTCTTTCTCATTTTTTTCAAGTGCTTCCAACAAAAGATGAATTATTTATAAGTATTGTTGCTATTTTAGCAACAATACCAGTTTTTATTAGCGCTCTTCAATCTTTAAGAAATAAAAAGATTTCTGTTGATTTATTAGCAAGCATTGCGTTAATAGTTTCCTTAATTGAGAAAGAATGGGTCTCGGCAATTTTTATAAATTTAATGATTGCTTCAGCGAGAGCTTTTTCAATATATGTAAAAATTAGATCTCATTCTGCTATTGATAGCTTGATGAAATTAAATCCTAAAAAAGTGAAGATAGAGCAAGATGGAAAAATAATAGAAATTCCATTGGAAAATGTAAGGAAAGGGGATAAAGTTATTATCGAGCTTGGCGAAAGAGTTCCTATTGATGGGCATGTATTGCAAGGCGAGGCCACAGTTGATCAATCATCTCTTACTGGTGAGTCGACTCCGATCTCTAAGAAAGAAGGAGATGAAATTTTGAGTTTTACTACCGTTGTTTCTGGTCATCTTGTTATCGAAGCTGAAAAAGTTGGTAAGGAAACAACATTTGAAAAAATTATTGCTTTGATTGATCAAGCGCAGACCAACAAATCTCCTATATATTCTTCTATAGATAGATTTTCAAAATGGTATATTATTTTTACTCTTGCAGGTGCTTTTTTGATTTATTTAATTTCAAAAGATGCGAATTTAGTTACGGGGCTTCTATTAGTAAGTTGTGCTGATGATATTGCGGTAGCCTTACCGATGGCTTTAATGTCTGCTATCACTCACAGCGCGCGGCATGGCGCTATTATTAAGGGAGGAGATTATCTTGAAGGATTAGCAAAGTTAAAAGTAATAGTATTTGATAAAACAGGAACTTTAACACAAGGGAAATTAAGGATCAAAAAAATTTATTCCTTTGACAACAGAAATGAAACGGAAATTTTAGCTTTTGCCGCTATTCCTTCTTCTTATTCGAATCATCCAATCGCACGGGCTATTGTTGATTATGCAAAAGAAAAGGAGGTTTCAATTACTGATTCTTATGATTTTGAAGAATATGGCGGAAAAGGTATGTCCGCCTTATATAACGGTAAAAAAATTTTGATAGGCAAGCTTTCATTTTTTCAAGATTTGAAAATTGAAATGAATCAACAACAACTTTCTGAAATTAGTAAAGGAGTATTTGATAAATTCAATGTTACTTTAGTTGCTTATGATGGTAAATTGATCGGCCTTATTGATTTGGTTGATAAAATTAGACCAAATATAAGGCAAACTATAAAAGAATTTAAAAAATTAGGTATAAAAAAAATAATAATGCTTACTGGCGATAACGAGAAAGTCGCTGGGCAAGTAGCAGAAGAAATAGGAATTGATGAATTCCATGCGAACCTTCTGCCGGCAGATAAATTGGAATATCTTAAAAAATTTTTAAATAAAAAATACAAAGTAGCAATGATTGGCGATGGGGTTAATGATGCGCCAGCATTGGCTTTGTCAGATGTTGGGATTGCTATGGGCACTATTGGTTCTGACGCTTCGATAGAAGCGGCTGATGTTGCTTTAATGAGAGATGATATATCGCAAATTCCAGAATTGATTAAGATTGGTCGTTCGACTATGAGCGTTGTTAGGCAAAATATCATATTTTGGGCAATATTAAATATCTTAGGATTCTTTCTGGTTTTTGCTCACATTCTTAGTCCTTCTGGTGCCGCTGCTTATAATTTTATCTGTGATTTTATACCGATTTTTAATTCTTTAAGATTATTTAGATAATCATTGTTTATTATATTTATCATAAACCATCTTATAAGGTCTGGAATAATGGGAAAATTGAGCAAATTGTTTTAAGCGCCTTATTCTGCGATCCGCGGATATACAAATTCAGCATTGATGACAATGGACAAATCAGTTACACCTTCATGTAAATAATTTGGCTGCTTTTCAAATAGAAAGCAGCCTTTTTATAACTATAATTTTTTTTAAATTAAAAAGACTCCTGTTTGTTTTAGGAGTCTTTTTTTAATTTGGGATAGCTGGAGTATTATCCTCTGCTATTATTTCTTCTACAATCATCAATATTATTGCGTAAACTGGTCCTGGATATTCTTCTGCTGCTCCATCCCATTTAATCTCATATTCAGAAAGTTCTTTCTGAACTTTCTGAATAGTTTTTTCCATCACTTTCATCGCATGCGCTAAAGTCATTCCATTATCGAATAAAACTTTTAATATTGTATTCTTTACGGTCATTTTTTTTGCCTCCTTTTTAATGGACTTTCTTTGTTTCTTTCTATACTTAATTATATCATACTTTATTAATTTTGTCAATAGTATAAAAAACTCGAAATTTAAAGGGGTTATATTGCATTTTTTCATATTTTATATTATAAGTAATCAGCAATTTAAAAATCCTTTGAAAAGGAGGTGCATTTTTATGAAAATTTTGGTAATTAATCCCGGATCGACAACAACAAAAATCGCTGTCTTTGAAGATATAAATCTTATTTTTGAGCATAAAATCAATCATAACCAGGATCCAAACTTTCAATCGCGTTTTTCAAAGCCTGGAGATATTTTCGATCAACTTGATTTTCGCCTTAATGCCATAAAGCAGATTTTATCTGATAACAATATTAAAGAACTTGATGCTGTTGTTGGGCGAGGTGGTAATTTGCCAGATGTAGTTTCTGGAACTTATCTGGTAACTCCCAAGATTATAGAAACATTAAAAAATCGACCTTTAGCTGTCCATGCCTCTAATCTTGGAGCGGCGTTGGTCTTTGAAATCTCAAAAATTTTTGGGATAAACAATCGAGTTTTTATAGTCGATCCGGTATCTACTGATGAAATTGAAGAAAAGCATAAATTGACAGGCATTCCTGAAATAAAAAGATATCCTGGCTGGCATGCTTTGAATCAAAAAGCCGTAGGACGCGAATATGCTAAAAGCATTGGAAAGAAATATGAAGATTTGAATTTGATAATTGCACATCTGGGAGGAGGATCGTCTTTTGCAGCTCATAAAAAAGGCAGAGCAATAAATGTTATTAATGCTGTGGCTGGAGAAGGACCGATGACCCCAGAAAGATCTGGTGCTATACCTGCCCAAGCCTTGGTAAAACTTTGTTTTTCTGGAAAAAAAACAGAAAAAGAGATTTTGCATTTAATATCTGGTGGTGGCGGGATATTCGCGCATTTGGGAGTGAAAGATTTGGAGGAATTATCAAAAAAATATTCAGAATTCAGCAAGGATCGCAAAGATGTAATTGATGAAATGATAGCCGGAAATTCTAGAGCTATTTGTTCTCTGATTCCTGATTTTGAAGGAGAAAAAATAGATCAGATAATCTTGACCGGCGGAGTTGCTAATTGGACATTGTTAGTTGAATCTATCAAAAGAGATTTGACTGCGCTTAATATTGGTATATCAGTTTATCCGGGTGAAAAAGAGATGGAAGCTTTGCGTGATGGCGCGTTAAGGGTTTTAAATGGCCAAGAGCCAACAAAAGAATATTAATTCGTAAAGAATTCTATAAGTAAAATTAAAAACCGCTATAATTTTAGCGGTTTTTTTGTAAGGTATTGCCATGATTTTTTTGGAAAAAGTAAATTGCTTTTTAAAGAGTTTTATATTATAAATAATTAGCAGTTTTAAAATCCTTTGAAAGGGAGGCATATTGATGAAAAGAATATGTTGTATTGTTATTGTGGCCTTTTTGCTCCTGTCACCAATGGGGATTGGGGCATATGCGGAAAATGATTGCGAATGCGGTGAATTCAGTATTGCTGCGGGAAAACCTGTGGCAAACAACGAACTCTCCAATACGCGCGTTGAATTCTTTTTTGATGTTACAGCCAAAAACCTCAAGCTTTCCGATCCTGGAAAAACAAAAATAGAATTAACTATAAAACTTGATGGCGATGCTGGAAGATATATGCCCAAGCTTGTGACCAAGTTGAAGGAAGGCAGAGAAGTTTACAAATTCTCTCATACATTGGCAGTATCTCAGCTTAGAAAGACGCCGACTGTACGCGCTAGCGCAGCCTTGGTTGTTGAAGACAAAGTCATTTGCGAAACAAAAGTAGCCCAGGCAAGCGTTAAGATTGCCGAACCTAAAATCACGCTTGGCAATGTGGGCATAATCAAGCTTAAGGAAAAGTTTAAGTATGCTGCTAATTTTGAGATAGCGCCCGATGCCAAGGTAGAAAATTTGAAATTTAATTTTTCTCTGTATATGACGCTGCCAAGAAAAGAAGGCGAAAAGGAAATTCAAACTATCAAATTGCTCGAAAAACAAACTTTTAATGTCAGCGATTTACCCGATCCGGCTCTATTTGAAAAAGATTTTGAATTTCCAGCAGAATACAACAATATCAAAGGACGCTCAATAAACTCTATTATTACAGTTTATGATATTTCTCCGGTGGAAGAAGGAGTTATCCCTTATCGGGAAGGAATATTTATGAGCATGATGACAAGATAAAATATAAAAGCCGCAGGCAAAATCTGCGGTTTTTTATTTGAATTAGAGAAAGAAAAAATGTATTATAAGAAAACGAAAAATAATATGGAGAAAATAGGGATTTTATCAGAAAATTCTCAGGACAATCTATTGAGTATTATAATACCGACATATAATGAAGAGAATGATCTGCCTTGTCTTCTTGAGTCTATAAAAAGGCAATCTGGAGTTAATTTCGAAATAATCGTTGCTGACAATGATTCGAAAGATAAAACTCAAGAAATAGCTCTTTCTTATGGGGCTAAGGTTGTAAAAGGAGGTTTGCCAGCGCAAGGGCGGAATAATGGAGCTGCATCTGCGAGAGGAAACATTTTAGTTTTTTTCGATGCTGATGTGATACTTCCGACAAGAGATTTTTTGCAAAAATGCTTGATTGAATTTAAATCCAGAAATTTAGGGATTGCTACATGTGTTATCCGTCCGATTTCAGAAAGAAAAATAGATAGGATTTTTCATAAGGCAGCAAATTTATATATAAAAGTTTCCTGCAAAATAGTTCCTCATATTCCTGGCTGTTGTATTTTTATTGATAAAAGAATTCATCAGGAAATATTAGGGTTTGATGAAACTTTGAAACTTGCAGAAGATCACGATTATGCAAAGCGCGCCACAAAAAAATCAACTTTTGGTATTTTGAAAGCTTATCCAATTTTTGTTTCTGTGAGGAGATTAGAAAAAGATGGAAGGGTAAAAATAGCTTTAAAATATTTTCTTTGTGAAGCTTATATGCAATTGATTGGGCCGATAAAATCAGATATCTTTAATTATCAATTCGGCTTTAAGGAAAATGATGAAGATATCATGGGGGCAAAAAAAGAGAAGAAATGATTTCTTCTCTTTTTTTGCCATATCTTGCATTTTTAGCTTAAAAAAGTTATAAAAAAGCAGTTTATTTTAAAAAATAAAAAACAAAAAGGAGGCACAATTGATAGAAGAATCAAAGGAAGAATCAAAGATAGCAACATTGGAAATGGGGAACGGTAAAAATGGAAAGAAAGTTTTCGTTGGTTATACTTTTAATTCTTTTGAAGAAGCTTTCAAGTTTCTCGAAAAAAAAGAGAAAAAAGAAATTATTATCAAAGTAAAAAATGAAGAAGATTTTAATGCATTGAGAAAGAGTTTTTTTAATAATAGAGATATTATTAAAAAAGAAGAATTGGCATTTTGGGTGGAATCGATTGAAGGTTTAGACGGTTTGCCAAATAATTCTGAAATATCGATTAAATATCAGGATAAAAAAATTGATGCTTTGCTGAAGTATAAAAAAGATCATGAAGAATCTTTTTACGATTACGGGATCAAAGCTCAAGAAAATGAAGTGTCTATTCGTAGGTTAGTTTCAAAACCTGGCGAAATATTGCATTTTTATCTTACAAAAACTCATTTTCAAAATTTAAAACATCTTTGTTCCGGAAAAGAAAATACAACTTTTTCTTTAGATAGCGTGATTCGCGGGATGGAAGATTATGATGCTCATATTATGTTTAATGATTTGTATGCTAATGCTCCATGTATTTTTCATTCGCCTAATGGAGACAAATTATTAGCATACTACAAATCAGAATCTAAAGTGTTCCGTAGGGTAAGATCGCCACAACCAAGTGATAATATTTTAGAAGCAATTCCAGAAAAAGGGGAACTTGTTTCTCAGAATGATTATCAGGCATTTTATTATGCATTTATGAAGTCAGATACTATTACTTGTGTATTTGCCGAAGGTAGCGCAGGTAGTGGCAAAACAATTATGGCTTTGAATGCGGCGATAAATTGTCATAAGCAAACAGAAATAGTTCGTATTTTCCGACCGACAACAGAAAGTGGTAAGGAAATAGGTTTTTTGAAAGGGGACTTGGAGCAGAAAATTGGGCCATATTCTCTGATTGTTTCTGATTTGATGTATAAAGTTTTGCGTCTTTCTCGAGATGAGTATCCTTTGGAAATTACTGAACTGCCAATATTTTCTGAAAATGGATATAACCAGAAAAAAAATGGTAATGGCAATGAGCAAGAAAAAACAAAGAAATCATTAATGGTCAAAAAGAAAGTAATCATAGATATTGTTAATTATATCCAAGGAAGGAATTTGTTAAACGAAACAGTTATTATTGATGAAACCCAGAATTTGTCAGATAACGACATAGAGACAGTTCTTTCCAGAATCCTTGGTTTTTCAAAAATAGTTTTGTTATGGGACCCAAGAAGATTCCAAAGAAAACTTGTTAATCCAAATGATAAAGGACCGAGCTACTATGCAAAGAGAATGGCAGGTCATGAAGATGTCGCTTGTATAAAATTGCCTAAGTGCGTAAGAAATCCTTTTGTTACAGAAATGCTTGATGAAGTTGCTTAAATATAAAAAATCCGCGAATAACTCGCGGATTTTTTATATTAAAAATTATTTTAAAATATGTTATAATAATTTATCTTTTATGAGCGAGAAAATAGTTAAAGTCAGTGATAAAATGCAGAAAAACTATAGATATATACTTTCTGCACCTATAGGAAGAGATTTTGATAAAAGTTTTAAACCTGAACTCAGTCCTAAAGAAATGTTAGCCTTGGGAGTTTTCGGCGGTAGATATATGAGAGATTGTAGTCGTGAATTTCCGAAAGACTGGTTTAAGAAAGCAAAATTTTTTAAACAAGGATTACCAGGACATGATCCAAATATCAATTATTTCAAAGTGGATGCTAGTCAACCATTATTGGTATGGATTAAGAAAGGATGGATAAATCAGGAGCATGATCCGAGAGGATGGTTTCAATGGTATTGTAGATATTATATGGGGAGAAGAATGAAAGAAGAGGATAAGAAACAAATAAAAAGATGGATGATGATGGTTAGGCATATTGGGCAGATTAAAAAAAATTGTAAGAAAAAAGATTTAAAATGCAGGATAAGACAGAGGCAAGCTCTTTTGCATTGGGCTTATGATAGTAGAAATCTCTAAAAGTCTATTATTGACATATAATGAGGTTGTGTTATTATTAAATAGCAAGTTATTTTGCTTTTTTTCTTACACGCGAACAGTGTGCTGAGATAGAGTAAAGTGGTCGTCTTGCGGAATAAAATAATTGTGTAAGAAAAACATGGCTAAGAAATTGTATGTTGGCAATCTTTCATATGGAACAGTTGAACAATCATTAAAAGATTTGTTCGCTCAAGCTGGAACAGTTGAATCTGCCACAGTTATCACAGACAAAATGTCTGGACGCTCAAAAGGTTTCGGATTCGTAGAAATGTCTACTGATGAAGAAGCTCAGAATGCTATCTCGATGTTCAATGGTAAAGAAGTAGATGGCAGAAATTTGACTGTCAATGAAGCTAGACCAGTTGAAGACAGACCTAAGAGAGGAGGCTTTGACAGAGGTGGAAGAGGCTTTGGCAGAAACAATAACAGAGCTTGGTAATCTTTTCGATTATCTATAAAAGCGCCCCTTATGGGGCGCTTTTTTGTTTTTTGACAAAATGCCCTTTTTACTTTACTGTGTGTTTAGATATTTAATAATAAAACGCTTAAGGAGGCGGGATGCGAAATCAAGGAGAATATTCAATTTTAGAAGCATTAGAAGCGCTTTCCAATATTGGGAAGCTTTCCGGAAAAAAATTTTGTTCTAATAGGAGAGATATCCTGAATGGTATAGTTTCTAATTTGCCTGAAGAAAAGAGAAAAGAATTTAAGAATGAATGTTATGAAAAACCAGGTGTTAGAGAGACTGTCTTGTTGTCAAAAGCTATTATAGCTTCCGCGCTGGAGCATAATGACAAATGCAATATTACTGATATTTTGAATAGAGTTGATTCTGCAGTTCTCAAAAAAATAAGATTTAATTCCGATGACGAAGCGTCTTCAGAAGCTAAACAGGATCTCTATAAATGCATTGATGATTTTGAGATTGAAGTAACCGAAAAAGATATAGCTCAGGAAAAAAATTTTAATAAAGGAAAAACCTTTGAAATAACCATTTCACTTATTGCTGAATCATTAAGAAAAAAGTATTTTAGAACAGGAAATAATTTGGCAGAATTCATTTAAGTTAATTTTAAAAAGACAGCTAATTAAAAATGAGCTGTCTTTTTTTTATAGGCATTTATTTTTTTTATCAATAAGTTATTATTAATTAAGTTGAATTTAGAAAATTATTTTGAATATGAAAAAAATTATATATCTATCAGCAGCTTGTCTTTTAATAATAATTGCTTTTTCGATTTTTAATCAACAAAAGATTGCCAATGCTCCGTTTGTCGATCAATCGAAAGATAATACAAATCAGGATCAATTAAATCAAGAAGAAAAGAAGCTTTTAATAAATGAATATCTTGAAAATCATATTTCTGAGATATCTCCTCAAAAGGAGGTATTAGGAGGAAAATTTTATATTACTTCTTTGGAAATTAATCCAGAAGATAAAGCGACTGTAGAATATGAAGATGGGCATATTGTTGTAAAAGCAGTCTTTGATTTCCAAATAAAAAACAAAGAAGTGTTTATAAATAATTTCAAAATTCTTCCTCAAGAAGATTTGAAAAAAGGAGATATAATCAAACAAAATATATCTAGTTTTGACGAATGTGCTCAAGCGGGATATGCTGTTATGGAAAGCTATCCGAGGCAATGCAGGACTGCTGATGGAAAAATATTTATAGAAGGAAAATGATATAGATCTCGCTTGAAGCGGGATTTATTTTTATAAAGAAAAAATTTTGTATAATTATTTGATGGATCAAGAATCAGGAAAATTTTTTTTGATAGGTTTAAAAGAATCTGACGCTCAGAGAATTCTTAAAGAGAAAGGGTATAACGAGCTTCCTTGGTCAGAGGATAAGAATTTCCTCCAAATTTTTTTGAAAGTTGTTTTGGAGCCGATGCTTTTGTTGCTTTTAATAACTTGTTCTATTTATTTCTCATTAGGATCAAAACAAGAGGCTTTGATGTTATTTTCTTTTGTTTTTTTTGTTATAGGTATAACTTTTTATCAAGAAAGAAAAACAGAAAAAACACTCCATGAATTGAGAAATTTATCCAGTCCAAGAGCTTTGGTTATAAGAGATGGAGAGCAAAAAAGAATATCTGGGAGAGAGCTTGTAATTGGAGATTTGATAGTCCTTCAAGAAGGCGATAGGATCCCAGCTGATTCAGTAATTTTAAGTTGTTCTAATTTTTCCGTTGATGAATCATTGCTTACAGGAGAGTCTCTGCCTGTTTTGAAGGATCAATGGGATGGACAAACAAAAATGCAAAGGCCGGGAAAGGAAAGTTTTTCTTTTGTTTATTCTGGAACAATGGTTGTATCTGGACACTGCATTGCCCAAATTGCAGCTACTGGTTCTGATACGGAAATGGGGAGGATTGGAAGAAGTTTAAAATCAATTAAAGATGAAGAAACTTTACTGAAAAAAGAAATTAAGAAAATTGCAAGATATTTTTTCTTTTTTTCTATAGCATTATTTTTATTGATAATCTTCTTTTATTCTTCTAATAAGGGAAATTTTTTGAATGGATTGTTATATGGTTTATCAGTCGGAATGTCTATGCTTCCAGAAGAATTTCCAGTAGTTTTTGTAATTTTTATGACTTTAGGGGCATGGAGAATGTCAAAATATAATGTTTTAACGAGAAATCCTTCAGCCATTGAAACTTTAGGGTCGGCAACGGTTTTATGCGTTGATAAAACGGGGACATTAACAACCAATCAAATGAAGTTAGAAGCAATTTATTTTAAAGATAAAATTTACGAAATTAATTCTGCTGAGGAAATTAATCAAGAAATGGAAGAATTGATGGAATATGCGGAATTGGCAAGCAGACATCAATCAGGCGATCCAATAGAAAAAGAGATAAAGACTTTCAATGGGAATAGAAAATTGATAGAGAAGTATGGATTAAAACTTTTGAAAGAATATCATTTGTCGAAACATTTCATGGCCCTTTCTCATGTCTGGGATTTTCCGAAAAAAAGGAAATATTTGATTGCTTGTAAAGGAGCTCCTGAATCAGTATTAGAAATTTGCAAGATAAGCGATAGGAAAAAAGAAAAAATATTAAAAAAAGTTAAAGAGATGTCTGATAACGGCTTCAGAGTTTTAGGAGTTGCTAAATCAAGTCATGTCAAAACAATAGCCTTGCCAGAATCACAAAAAGATTTTGATTTTAAATTTTTAGGATTATTAGGTTTTATCGATCCTATTAGGGAATCTGTGGATTCTTCTTTAAAAGAAGCATATCAGGCCAGTATTAGGATAATAATGGTAACAGGGGATTATCCAGGGACTGCTCAGTTTGTAGCAAAGAAAATTGGACTAAAAGATCCGGACAATTTTATTACGGGATTGGAGCTTTCAAAAATGAATCATTTAGAATTAAGGGAGAAAATAAAAGATACAAATATTTTTGCTAGAATGCTTCCTGAACAGAAACTGGATATAGTTAATGCATTGAAAGCTAATGGAGAAATTGTCGCAATGACAGGAGATGGTGTAAATGACGCTCCTGCATTAAAGGCAGCTCATATAGGCATTTCTATGGGTATGAGGGGTACTGATGTGGCGCGCGAAGCTTCATCATTAGTTCTGTTAGATGATGATTTTTGCTCAATAGTCACTGCTATCAGAATGGGGAGAAAAGTTTTTGATAATCTAAGAAAAGCAGTGGCTTATATTTTTGCGATTCATATACCGATAGCCGGGATGGCATTTCTACCTGTTATTTTTAATCTTCCGATTGTCTTGCTTCCGGCTCATATCGCTTTTTTGGAATTGATAATCGATCCCGCTTCTTCAACAATCTATGAATCTCTTCCTGAGGAAAAAGGGATAATGGCTAAGCCTCCGAGAAAATTGCATCACAAGCTTTTTGATTCCAAAACTTTGGCTGTTTCTTTTTTTCAGGGATTTATGGTTCTTTTCTCAGTATTTCTTACTTTTTATTTTATCAATAGAACATCTCTCTCTAATAAGGCCAGTACAATAGCTTTTGTCGCTTTAGTTTTTTCTAATTTAGCTTTGATATTATCAAATATTTCCTGGTCAAAAAATATTTTTGAATCATTTAGAATTTCAGGCAAGGCAACTTATATCATTTTATCTCTTGCAGTAGCTATGATTATTATTTCTTTATATGTTCCTTTTTTGCGCAATGCCTTCCATTTTGATATATTAAATGTAGGAGATTTTTTAATAGCTTTTGCTTGCGGAATTATAACAATGATTATTTTTGAATTTTTGAAAATTTTAAAAATAAAAATAATAAAGTCATGAAAAGGGCTGTAATAGCATCAACTTGGGTAATTACATCTTTATTGATTTTTTTTATTTTGGATGCAAATGCGCCTAATGAAAATGATTTAGCTCCGATGAAACTTGATATGGAGCTTTTGCCAAGTTCTACTCTTCCAGCAACTTCAGTTGAATACGCTTTAATAAAAGAACCGAGGATTGTGCCTATGGATACCAGTACTATAGATTTATCACTGGGAGTGCCGAAATTAGAAGAGAAAATAATTTATATCAGGAATTCTAATTTTTATCCCGATGAAGTAGAAATAACAAAAGGCACTAAGGTTACATGGAAAAATGAAGATGATATGGATCACAGAATAACAGTAGAAGATAAATTTGATACGGGAGTTTTCGGGAAAGATTATTCATATTCTTATTTTTTTAATGCTACAGGAACGTATGAATTTTATTGCGTAATTCACCCTTCAATGAGGGGTAAAATAATTGTAAAATAAAAAAGCTGCCAATTAAAATAAAATATAAATGCTAAAAATCCTTTGATGTATTTCTATGGAACAAAAAAATTTTTTATTTATTTCGCTAACAGGTCTTATAAGCGATGTTGCCTGGCAAGTAAAAAAAGAAGGGCATAATGTAAAATTTTATATTAGAGATAACGATGAGAAAGATATTGGAGACGGATTTGTAGAAAAAACAGATGATTGGGAAAAAGAAGTCGATTGGGCAGATGTTATCATTTTTGATGATACTTTAGGTCAAGGAGAAAAAGCTAAAGCCTTGAGAGAAAAAGGAAAGCTCGTCGTAGGCGGCAGTCCTTATACCGATAGATTGGAAGACGATAGGAGTTTCGGTCAAGAAGAGCTTAAAAATGCGGGAATACCGATAATTCCATATAAAAATTTTACTTCTTTTGACGAAGCTATAGAATTCGTAAAATCAAAGCCTGATAAATATGTTATTAAGCCAAGCGGAGAAGCTGGAAACATTAAAATTCTTCTTTTTGTCGGAGAAGAAGAAAATGGACAAGATGTGATATCAATTCTTGAGGCGTATAAAACGACTTGGGCGAAATCTATTCAAGAATTGCAACTGCAAAAAAAGATTTCTGGAGTAGAGATAGCAGTCGGAGCATATTTTAACGGCAATGAATTTATTTATCCGATTAATATTAATTTTGAGCATAAGAAGCTCTTTCCTGGTAACCTTGGTCCTTCGACAGGAGAAATGGGGACAAATATGTTTTGGAGCGAGCCTAATAGATTGTTTAATGCAACATTGAAAAAAATGGAGGTGAAATTAAGAGAAGAACACTATGTTGGGTATATTGATTTAAATTGTATAGTAAATGGTTCTGGAATTTTTCCCTTAGAATTCACTGCTAGATTCGGATATCCAACAATTTTTATTCAAGAAGAAGGAATAACTATGCCGATATCAGAATTTTTGTATAGATTGGCTAGCGGAGAAAATTTTGCAATAAAGACAAAGAAAGGATTTCAAGTAGGGGCTAGAATTATTGTCCCTCCATATCCTTTTGATGATCCAGCAACTTTTGAAGCTTATTCAAAAAATGCAGCTGTGCTATTCAAGAAAAATAATCTTGAAGGAATTCATATAGAAGATATGAAATTGGTTGATGGAGAATGGTTAGTCGCTGGATCGGCTGGTGTAATATTGACAGTTGTGGGAACAGGAACGACAATGAAACAGGCGCAAAATGATATGTTCCAGAAAATAAAAAATATTACTGTTCCTAATATGTATTACAGGACTGATATAGGAGATAGATGGTTTGAGGATAGTGATAAACTTCATAATTGGGGGTATTTAAGAGAGACTTAATTTAATTAAAGAAAAATATAAAGCCCCTTGTTTCCAAAAGGGGCTTTATATTTTTTATGATAAAATTTTTTAATTTATTGTTTTTATGAAAAAAATCCAAGAATTAGAATATGGCGATATCGGAAAATTATTATGGAAACAATCTGTTCCTGCCGCTATCGGAATGATAATATCAAGCTTATATAATATAGTTGATGCAATTTTCATCGAAAGAGGGTCTGGCGCTATAGCTTTGGCTGGAGTTTTTGTGACTTTTCCGATGTTTGTGATGATATCTTCTTTTTCCAGTATGATTGGTATAGGATCTGCTTCCATAATTTCAAGGGCATTAGGCGCAAAAGATAAAGAAAAAGTGAATAAGGTTTTAGGAAATTATTTAATATTGATCTGTCTTTCTGGAATTTTTGTCACTATAACAGGATTAATTTTTTTAAAACCTTTGCTCTTGCTTTTCGGAGCTACGCCGCAAATATATGAATACGCTTATTCTTATATGCAGGTGATATTTGCAGGTTCTTTTTTTTATATGTTTATGACATCATCTAACGCTCTTATAAGATCAGAAGGCGGAGCAAAATTTGCGATGGCATTATTGGTGGTAAGTTCTGTTTTAAATATTCCTTTAGATTATCTTTTTATCTTTCCGCTTAAAATGGGTGTTGCCGGTGCGGCAATCGCAACAATTATTTCGATTTTTGCAGGATTTTTAATGACGATATATTATTTTGGTTTTAAGGAAACACATCTTAATTTTTCAGACGCTGTTTTTAAAATAGACAAAGGCATAATCAAAGAAATTTTTTCAGTAGGGTCTTCCATATTTACCAGACAATTGGCTATGAGTACAAGATCAGTCATTTTGAATCACTCATTGGCTATTTATGGCGGGGATTTGGCAATCGCGGCTTTCGGTATAATGGTTAATGTTTTTATATTTCTTTCAGTTCCGATTTTTGGATTGATGCAAGGCATGCAGCCGATTGCAGGATATAATTATGGCGCCCATAAATATTCCAGACTTAAGGAAACTGTCAAAAAATCTATTTTTTGGGCAACTGTAATTTCTGTTTTGTCTTGGATATTTTTGGTCTTTTTGCCTAAGCCTATGGCAGCCATTTTTACGCAAAATCAAGAATTGCTCGAAAAAACTATTATCACTATTGTGATTACTTCATTATTGCAGCCAGTAATAGGTTTTCAGATGATTGTCGGATCTATGTATCAAGCTTTAGGAAAAGCAAAAGAAGCTTTGGTTGTACCTTTAGTTAGAGAACTAATAGCTCTTATTCCTTGCATAATTATTCTTCCAAAATATTTTGGATTTATGGGAATATTGATTGCTTTCCCAGTAGCTGATTTTTTAGGAGCTTTAGTTGTTTATTTCTTTTATAAAAAAGAGATGGAGAAGATAGATAAAAAGATAGAATTGCAAGCTGTAGCCAATAACTCTTAAAAATTATATAATATTATATAATAAGAAAAAAATATGGCTCAAATAGAAGTGGTCAATATAAAGTGCCAAGGATGTGAAAAAAGCATTATTTCGGCATTGGAAAAAATAGGATATAGCAATGTGAAAGTTGATATATCTAATCAAACTGTTTCTTTTGATCAAAAAGATTCCTCCAAAGCGATATCAATGCTTTCAAAGATGGGTTATCCTGAAAAAAATAGCCCTGAGGCCAAAGAATTTTTGAAAAAGGCAAAATCTTTCGCATCTTGCATGATTGGCAGGCTTAAGAAATAAAATATTATATGGGAATAATATATCCAATTATTGCAACACTTATCGTGAGCGCTATCTCGCTTGTCGGTATTTTTTCCTTGCTTGTAAAAAAAGATTTTTTGGAGAAAATATTGCTGATATTCGTGGCTTTTTCAGCTGGATCAATGATCGGCAGCGCTTTCTTTGATTTGATACCTGAAGCGATGCAATATTTTCAAGGGGCGGATGTTTTTATTTATGTTATTTTAGGATTTTCAATTTTTTTCCTTTTGGAGAAAATTTTTTATTGGAGACATTGCCACCATCTGGAAGGAGATTGCAAATTCCATATGTTCACATATATGAATCTTTTAGGCGATGGATTTCATAATTTTATAGATGGCATGCTTATAGCTGTAAGTTTTTTTGCAGATATAAAATTAGGAATAACTACGACTTTAGCGGTTTTGCTTCATGAGATACCTCAAGAAATAGGAGATTTTTCTGTATTGATTTATGGAGGAATGAAAAAGGGAAGAGCCTTGCTTTTAAATTTATTATCAGCTTTATTCGCTGTTTTAGGCGCGATAGTGGCTTGGAAGCTTAGCCAGCAAGTTGATTATATAGCAAAATTTTTAATACCTTTTGCGGCAGGAGGATTTATTTACATTTCAGCATCTGATTTAGTGCCTGAATTGCATAAAGAGAATACCCTGTTAAAATCTATTGCCAGTTATTTGTTTTTTCTTATAGGTATATTGTTTATGTATTTTGCCGGATTTTTTGTTGATTAATTTAAAAAATAATATGAATCAAATAAATAAAATTTTAAAAGATAATGTAGCGATAATAATTTTTGCGTCATTGATTCTCCTTTCGATAATGACTCCTGAGATAAATATCTTTGGAACAAGAATAAATCTTGATTATGTTATCGCATTTATGTCATTGCTGATAATATTCCAGGCGCTAAAACCAATAGTTGAATCAATGGACAAGAATTATGCCCTTATTTTGCTTGGAAGCATTTTAGTAATAGTCTTTGTCTTTATATTATTTTTTGTAAATATCTGGTTTTAAACAACAATTTTTTGTTTTTGACTTTGCTTATTGACAAAACGAGGAGATATTTATACTTTATCTTATACTCAAGATAATCAGCCCTATGGAAAAAAAGAGGGATCTCATCCTGTTTGTCAATAATGCCACTAAGGATAACATTGAAAATGTTTTAGCTTATGCCAGGCAATCAAGGCAGAAGCTTGGTATAGCCGTTATCCGGGATTCTAAAAAGAAAATTGTCAACATTGAGCGCAATAGCAATGTTGATGTTTTTTTGTCCTGCGATATTGGTTCTCCGTCAAAAATCGCTAAAACTTTGCTTCCTTATCAAGATCGGCTTTTAGCGATAGTTTGCCGAGGTGAGGCGCAGGTCCCATTTTTTGCAAAAATAACTCCGCATGTCCCTTATTTAAGAGCTCCTACTAGCGAATCTTTAAAATGGGCAACTGATAAAGTGATGATGAGAGAATTATTCTCTATTTATGATAAAAGGATAACCCCTAAATTCAAAGTTATCGGAGATTCCACTAAAAAAACTTTGGAGGTTTTGAAGAATGAAGTTGGTTTCCCTATGATAATAAAACCAGCTGAATTGGCCTCAAGCTTGCTTGTAAATATTTGCTATCACAAAGAAGAACTTGAAGATACATTGAGAAAAGCATTTAGAAAAATTAAGAAGATTTATAAAGAAAATGGCAGACACAGCGAGCCTAAGATATTGGCAGAGGAATTCATGGAGGGAGATATGTATTCTGTAGACGCTTATGTAAATTCCCGCGGAAAGATTTGGTTTTGCCCTTTGGTTTATGTGAAAACAGGAAAGCAAATTGGATTTGATGATTTTTTCGGATATATGAGGATGACTCCGACCCAATTAAGTAAAATTTCGATTGAAGACGCGCAAGAGGCGGCGAAAAAAGGAGTTAGGGCTTTAGGTTTGAGGAGCACTACTGTTCATGTAGAATTGATGAAAACTGAAAAAGGATGGAAAGTTATAGAAATCGGTCCGAGGATAGGAGGATTTAGGCATGTAATGTATAATCTTTCATTTGGCATAAATCATTCTTTGAATGATGTCTTGATACGTATTCCTAAAAAACCGGCAATTCCTAAAAAAGTGAAAGGATATACAGCGGTTTTACAATTTTTTTCAAAGAAAGAAGGAATGATTTCTAAAATAAAGGGGATAAAAAAGATAAAAAATTTAGAATCTTTTTATCATATAAAGCAGAATAAAAAAGTCGGGGATAGAGCTGTCTTTGCAAAGAATGGAGGGAAGAGCGTTTGCGATCTGACTTTGTTTAATAAAGACAGATCTAAACTTTTAGCAGATGTCAGGAGAGCGGAGAAAATGCTGGTCATCGAGGTATAAATTTTATAATATATTCATTTGGAACTACGCAATTCTTACTACCAACAGCTTACTATGTCTCGGATTAAATCTCTTGTGGTCATGTATTTTGACCTAAGTAGATGATTCTTTAGGGCATATTATGAATTTTTATATCTATAAAAAAACGGCTATATTTTTATAGCCGTTTTTTGAGTAAAGAACTTATACCCTACCTCACCTTACCTTACCAAACCTTACCTCACCAAACCATACCTCACCCTAAGGAAATAGATAAGATTGAAATAGTTAGTTTATGACAAGATCATAAGTTATGCTTTTTGGCAAGATACAATTCTAAACTGTCCGAATCTTGGGCGATAATCTCCTACACATTTGCTTTTGCCAGCTTCTTGAATGGCTTCTTGCACTACGCTTATCGGGATGGCATCGTCATTTACTGTGACTTGGAAAGTTGCCATCCATTTTTTAATAAATGGGCGATAACGTATGATTCTTGCTGTTTGAATTACTACTGGCCTTTTATCCACCTCGAAATTTTTTATTGGATTATTGTTAGAATCATGCAGAACAATACAATCAGGAGTGATATCAAGTTGGCCTTTAAAAACTTTTTTGTAAGTGCTTTTTCCTTTTCCTTGAACTTGCAATGTTGCTCCAGCTTCAATGATTGCGCTAAGAAAATGCTCGGCTGGAAGATAAAGATTGCCATTTTCCAATCTGTAAGCTGATTTTTCTGCTTCCTCTTCTTCGCTTCCTCGTTTTTTGTTGACTTTTTTGATGTCGCTGCTCAGCTGGGCAGTTGCCTCATCGGAGAACTTATGTTGCAAAAGTCCTCTGCCAATTCCTTCAAGAGTCACATTGATTGCATACATTTTTTTCCTTTCTCTGCTTAAAAGTAGAGTATATATTATATAAAAGAGCAGTAGCTAATTTAGATTAGCGAAATTGTTTAACAATTATTAATAGCATAAATAACTAATATTGTCAATACACTAAACGGCTAAATGAATTTAGCCGTTTAGTGTATAGCCAGAAACCCTTTATTCATAACAAAATAAACGGCTAAGAGAACTTAGCCGTTTATTTTTTCAAGTTTTATTTGATGAAATCATTAATTAATTTTTTAGCTTGAATAGAAGAGTTTATCCAGTGAATATTTTTGTCTTTTTTAAACCAATTCATTTGATGGCCAGAGAAGCGCCAGATGTCAGCTTCTAAATGGAATAGCATTTCTTTTTCTGTAATCTTTTTTTGCAGGAATCGAGAAATCCAGCGATACTCAAGACCAAAAGCTTCAAGCTGTTCCCAAGGAATATGTTTTTTATCGTGAAGATTTTTTACTTCTTCTATCATTCCTTGCTTTATCCTTTTTATCATTCTTTTTTTTATAGCTTTCCTTAATTCTTCGCCTTCTTTTTTTATTCCTATCAGCAAACAATCAAACTCAGGATTATTTTTTATCTCAGGAACATTTCCGAGTTGTTCTGCTATTTCTATTGCTCTTATAATTCTTCGTTTATTTTCTTTTTGTACGGTATTATATCTTCTTGGATCAAGTTGTTTTAATAATTCCAATAACTCTTCTATAGGTTTTTGTTCCAATTCTTTTCTTTTGTTCCAATCAATTTTTGTTTCAGGGAATTCCCATCCTTTTACTATGGAATAGATATACATTGCTGATCCGCCAACTAAGAAAGGAATTTTTTTTGATTTCAATATTTTCTTGATACAAGATGTTGCTTCTTTTTTATATTGTCCGGCTGAGAATTTTTTGTTAGGAGTAATTATATCAAGCATGTAATGCTTGATGCCTTGCATTTCATTTTTGGAAATTTTTCCAGTTCCAAGATCCATATGTTTATAAATCTGTCTGGAATCAGCAGAAATTATCTGGCCATTGAAATATTTGGCAAGTTTTATTGATAAATTTGTTTTTCCTGAAGCTGTTGGACCCAAGATAACTATAACCTTTGGTTTTTCTTGATTCATTGCATTTGTTATACCAGAAAATGAGATATTTACAATGTTATTTAATTAGTATATAACTTATTCAGGACTTTTAAAAAAACAATAGAGGAGGGTATGGTCCATGAGTGGGAAATATATAGAATTTGAAAATCTGCTTATATTTGTATTGGCTCATGCGCAAGCTATTCGCATTAATAAACTATTTGAGTTAAGAGACATTCTAAAAAATAAAGGAATTTGCGTTGATGATTTTAGTAAAGAGAGTTTAGAGAAGATGATTGATAAAAATCAGATGATTTGTTATCACGAATTTCCTATTATTCCTGGAAGGATTATAAAGCGTGCAAAAAATCCAGAAACATTCAGATATTTTGATGGAATACAAGCAAACAAGATAACATTTGATAGGGGTGTCATTCCTATTGTTGCGAAGAATATTATCCTTGATTTTTTATGGGATAATATAATGGGATTCAAAATTATCGAGGATAATGATTTTCTCTCTTATATTCTTTTTAGAGTTAAGGAAATATCTGTTTGTGATTGTCATGCTATCAAGGGATTGGTTGAAGAACAGACTAAAGATCTTATTAAATTTCGTGGATGTGACTTTTTTTGTGAAGAATCTGACATGGGGAATTTGTATCATGATGAAAAAAGAGGATGGGTATTACGCAGAGCGGAGAATAAAAAATTTTTTGATAAAGATGGGCAGATGGAAAAATATTGCAAGATGTGGGTTGGCAATATTGTTCCTATCAAAGACATGGTAGCAATTGATGAATTTTTGGCAGAAAGAGAATTACTAAATAGATAATTTCTTATTTAAAGAAAGTGGGTGCTATATGGAAAAAATAATAAATACAGAAAATATCATAGAATATATTTTATCTAGCAAAGCATCGGTGGTCCCGATAAAGATTTTAAAAGGCTTAAAAAAGAAGATTGAAGAAATCGATGGAAAAGACATAAATTATCTTGTCGGAAGCGTAGATATCAAAGATATTGATTTGATAGTAGATGGAAATCGTCACATGGAGTATCACAATCCCAATGAAGAATCAAAGATAATAAAGAAAACGAAAGATAAAGGAACTAAATTCTATTTTGATACTTTATGGGGAAATCGTCTTTTTTCTATCCCTGAAAGTATTATTAAAGTAATTGATGGTTATTTGTGGACAACTAATAATAGCAGAATATTTGTCGATGCTAACAATCTGATATTGTATTTAATGTTAAGATTGGAAAGATTAGATTGTGATACTTTTATGGAGATAAAAAACAAGATAGAAAGGGATACTAATTGTTGCGTCAGTTTTGATGAGCATGCCAATAACATTTTTAAATGTTTTGGTAGGAATATCGGTTCTTGCCTTGTTGATCTTGCAAGAGATTGTAAAATATTGCATCGTAAATCAGATGTTCAAAATGAGATTAAATGTTTCTTGGAAGCTATAGATAATATCATATTGCCTAAGGCTAGGGTTGTGGCAGATGAATATCTTATAGAATCAAAGTATTGCAATAATTTCTTATCTTAATTTTGCGATATTAATATAATAAAAAAAGCGTTTCAGTGAAGATTGAAACGCTTTTTATGTCATTATTTTTTTAGTTCTCCAGATAAAATAAATGACTCAGCTTTTTTTATTTTTAAGTTCGCAAATTCTCCAATAAGATTTTTATCGCTGTTAAATACAACTGTTTTATAATGTCTGGTTTTAGCAAAATAAATATTTTTCCCGGGTTTCTTGTTGAATACGAGGCATCGCAAAGTCTTGCCAACAAATTTTTTGTTATTTTTTAAGACTTCTTTGGACAAAGCGTTGTTTAAGATTCGAAATCTTTCTTTTTTATCGTAATTTTTTATATTGTCTATTTTTGCGGCGGGTGTTCCTTTGCGTGGAGAGTATTCTGCGATATATGCCATATCAAAACTGATATCTTCCATCAATTTAACAGTATTCCTGAATTGTTTTTCTGTTTCATTTGGAAAACCGACTATGATGTCTGTAGAAAGGGCGACAGTTTTCTCTCCGCCTTGGCGGAATTTTTTGAATCTTGCTCTAATTTTTTTAACTAAGGCTTTATATTGTTTTATTGTATAAGGCCTGTTCATATTTTTTAAAACATCATCATCTCCTGCCTGCACTGGAAAATTTATATATGGAGTCATTTTTTGGCATTTTGCTATGGCATCGATAAAGTTATCTGACATTTGGGCGGGATGCGGGCTGGTAAATCTTATCCAAAAATCTCCAGGAATGTCGTTTAATTCATAGACGAGATCTGAAAAGTCAAAAAAATCTTTTTGATTCTTTTCAATCTTTTTGATTTTATATTTATAGTCATTTACATTTTGTCCTAAAAGCCAGATTTCTTTAGCTCCATTTTTTATTGCATTTTTTGCTTCTTGGATGATGTCTTTTGGATTTCTGCAGACTAAAGGACCTCTGGTGTATGGAACTACGCAATAAGAGCAAAAATTATTGCATCCATAGGAAATTGGTATATTAATGGAAAAATTGTTGCCATATTTTGCTTTTCCTTTAAGATAGCTGATATTTAATAGTTCGTTTTCGGGCATGCGTCTTTCTTTGGCAAAACCTATAGCATTATTTTGATTTAAATATTTTTCCCAAACAGACAGAGACTTGATGGGTAAGATATAATCAAAGATTTTGCTTAGTTTCGAAATATCATCTTTTACAATACAGCCTGTTAAAATTGTTTTTTGATTAGGCCTTAATTTATTTTTTATAGCAATAACCCTATCTACGGCTGCTTGCCTGATAGAACACATGTTTATCACAATTAAATCAGCATCTTTCTGGCTTGATGCTTGAGTATATTCAAGATTTTCTAATTTTGAGGCTATGCGTTCGCTATCTGACAAATTCATAGCGCATCCTAATGTTGTGATATGATATGTGGACATAAGTTATAACCATAAATAATAACAAATATCTTCCTCTCAATTTATTATTTATTAATTTTCTTGAATTTTTAAACTATACCATATTATTAAAATTTTTAAATAGGTATAAGCCTTTTAAAAATAATAAATATTATATATACTGAAAACATAATTTAACTATGGAAAACATTGAGAAAATTAGGCATTCACTTGCTCATATAATGGCAATAGCCGTAAAAGAGCTTTATCCGGATGTTAAAATAGCAATCGGCCCAGCGATAGATGATGGGTTTTATTATGATTTTGATTTTCCGACAGAATCTCTGACAGAAGCTGATTTAAAAGAAATTCAGAAATTGATGAAAAAAATATGCTCAAGAGATTTGAAATTTGAAAAGGAAATTATTTCAAGAAAAAAAGCTCTGGAACTTTTTAAAGATGAACCATATAAATTAGAATTGATAAATAATATAGAAGATGGAGAAGAGATTTCAATTTATAAATCAGGGGATTTTGTTGATCTTTGCGCTGGACCTCATATTGATTCCAGCAAAGAGATAAAGCCTGATTCTTTTATTTTAGATAGATTAGCTGGAGCTTATTGGCTTGGAGATGAAAAAAATAAAATGCTTACTCGTATTTATGGATTAGCTTTTCTCAATAAAGAAGAATTAGATGATTATTTAAAAAGAAGAGAGGAGGCATTAAAAAGAGATCATAGGATTATTGGACAGAAAATGGATTTATTCCATATTGATGAAAAATTAGGTCCAGGTTTGATTTTGTGGCATCCTAAAGGAGCAAGATTGAAAAAAATAATAGAAAGATATGCTGAAGATAAATATTTAGCAAATGGATTTCAATTGATATGCAGTCCGCATTTGGCGAAAATAAATTTATGGAATACATCTGGGCATACTGGATTTTACTCTGACAGCATGTATCCGCCGATTCATTTAGGGGAAAAAGAAGGCGCAGAAAAAGAAGATTATCAGATTAAGCCGATGAATTGTCCATTTCATATTTTGGCATATCAGAATGATTTGCGAAGTTATCGCGATTTGCCTGTGAGATATTGCGAGCTTGGAACAGTTTATCGCTATGAAAAATCAGGGACATTGCATGGCTTAACAAGAGTTAGGGGATTTACTCAAGATGATGCCCATATATTTTGCAGAGAGGATCAAGTTGAATCCGAGATAATAAATATTTTGAATCTTACATTTGAAATGTTTAAAGATTTTGGATTTAAAGATCTAAATATTTATGTCTCAACAAGACCAGAAGGTTCTATTGGAGACGATGTTGTTTGGGAAAAGGCGATTAATGTAATCAAAAAATCATTGGAAGATCAAAAGCTTGAATATCAGATTGATGAAGGCGGCGGAGCTTTTTACGGTCCAAAGATAGATATTAAAGTTAAAGATGCTTTAGGAAGAGAATGGCAATTAACGACAGTTCAGATTGATTTCAATTTGCCAGAGAGATTTGATGTGAATTATATTGATACCAATGGCGAAAAGAAAAGAGCAATAATGATTCATAGAGCAATATTGGGATCAATTGAAAGATTTATTGGAGTATTATTAGAATTTCATGGTGGCCAATTGCCATTGTGGTTAGCTCCAGTGCAATGCCAAATTTTGCCGGTTTCAGAAAAGCATATTGATTATGCAAAAAATATTTTAGAAAAATTATCTGCAAGAAATATCAGATGTGAATTAATAGATGAAAACGAATCCGTTTCTAAAAAAATTAGAAACGGTGAGATCCAAAAAATTCCTTATTTACTGGTAGTAGGCGATAAGGAAGCAGAAGCAGGAAAGATAAATGTAAGAGACACAAAGACCAAAGAAGAGAATCCTATGGAGATAAAAGAGTTTATAGAACTTTTCTAAGTTAAAAATGAAAAGTTAAAAATTTTAAAATACAGTTTAAAAACCACCTATTGATAGGTGGTTTTGCTTATACTTCTTTAATTTCTTTTATATCTTCAGCGATTATTTTGGGGTTTCCGTCTCTCATGTCAATTCTACCAGAAACAAACACAACTTTATCTTCGGCAAATGCCTGTGGTGTTTTTTCTATAAGAGAAGGGAAAACAACCACTTCGATTTTATCAGTCAAATCTTCCATGCCCATGAAAAACATTATTTTTCCGTTTTTAGTTATTATTTTTTTAAGCTTGGAAATTGTTCCTCCGATGACAACTTTTTGGCCTTCTTTTATTTTTATATTGAATTCAGGATTTTGTTCTTTGTTTAGCAAATCATCGCAGATTCTTTTAATAGGAACAGTTTTCCCAGCAAAAATTTTTTGGTATCTTTCAAGAATATGTCCTGTAACATAAAGTCCGAGCAATTCTTTTTCCCAAGCAAGCATTTGCGTTTTTCTGGCAGGCTGGGCATCTATCATCATTAATTTTGCTTTATATTTTTCATCATCTCCGCCAAACAAAGATTTTTGAGCGCTGTCTTTGGCTTTTTGTTGGGCGCGGGCATGTTCTAACATTTTTTCCATATTCTCCAAAAGTTTGTTGCGTTCTTCAAAATTATCAAACACTCCAGCTTTAACCATGCTTTCCATAGATTTTTTATTTAAAGTGTTACAATGCACTCTTTCTAAGAAATCTTCTAAACTTTTGAAATTTCCATTGGCTTTGCGTTCTTGGGTGATAGTTTCAACTAATTTTTCGCCGACATTCTTTATTGCTTGAAGCCCGAATCTTATTCTTTTTTCCGATACAACAGTAAAAGCAGGATAGCTTTCATTTATTTCAGGAGGGAGAATTTCCATTCCCATTTTTTTGCATTCATCGATAAGGAATGCGATTCTTTCAACATCTCCGCTTTCAGAATTTAAAACTGAGCACATATATTCAGTCGGATAATGAGCTTTTAAATAAGCTGTTTGGTAGGCGATAACTGCATAACAGGCAGCATGCGATTTATTAAATCCGTAAGATGCAAAAGGCATTATCCATTCCCAAATTTCTTTTGCAATTTTTTTATCGACTCCATTCTTGATTGATCCTTCTACAAATTTTGTTTCTTGTTCTTGAAGCAGTGTAAGGATTTTTTTTCCGATAGCTTTTCTTAAAGTGTCAGCTTCAGCTAAAGTGAATCCAGCTATGACTTGTGAAATCTGCATTATTTGTTCCTGATAAATAGCTAGTCCATAAGTTTTATTCAAAACTTTTTCTAAATTAGGATGAAGATAGGTTACAGGTTCTTTTTTATGTTTTCTGGCAATATAAGTTGGGATAAATTGCATCGGCCCTGGGCGATATAAAGCGCACATAGCAACGATATCTTCCATTTCTGTTGGTTTTAATTGTTTTAAATAACGCTTCATTCCTGATGATTCCAATTGAAAAACTGAAGTAGTGTCTCCGTCTTGCAAGAGCTGGAAAGTTTTTTTGTCTCCTTCAGGTAAATTATTGATATTAATATCAATATTATGCAATTTTTTGACTAAGCGAATTGTATTTTCAATAACTGTTAGGTTGCGTAATCCCAAGAAGTCCATTTTAAGGAATCCTAAAGCTTCGACATTTTGCATATCGAATTGCGTAATAATTGTTTCTTGATCAGAAGGTGATCTCTGGGTTGGAATCCAATCATTAAGCGGTTGAGGGCTGACTACGACTCCGCAAGCATGAGTTGACGCATGGCGAACAACTCCTTCAACTCTTTTTGCCAAATCAATAAGATCTTTTGCTTTAGGATCGCTGTTATAGATTTCTCTAAATTCTTCAACTTTTTCTATAGCGTCTTGCAATGTGTGGAACATTGGAATCATTTTTGCCAGTTTGTCGCAATAAGAATATGGATAATTTAAAACTCTTCCAACATCTCTAATTGAAACTCTTGCAGCAATTGTTCCAAATGTGATTATTTGGGCGACATGGTCTTCTCCGTATTTTGAGGCGACATATTTTAAAACATCGCCTCGTCTGATATCGGCAAAATCCATATCAATATCAGGCATCGAAATTCTCGAAGGATTTAAAAATCTTTCAAAGAGCAAAGCATATTTAAAAGGATTGACTTCGGTAATGTTTAAAAGATAGGCGACTATTGATCCTGCGGCAGAACCTCTTCCCGGACCAACGACTATCCCATTATTTTTTGCCCAATTTACAAAGTCTTGGACAATTAAAAAGTAAGAAGCAAATCCCATTTTATTTATGACTCCCAATTCAAATTCCAATCTTTCTTTTGCTTCTTGAGAACTTTCCATATCTCTTTGTTTTAAGCCTTTTACGCAAAGATCTTTCAGATAATCTTCTTCTTTTTGTCCTGTTGGAATTTCAAAATGAGGAAGTTTATATTTGCCTAATTCAAATTCAAAATTGCAGGCATCAACTATTTTTTGGCTGTTTTCTATAGCTTCCTGGACATGGGAGAAATCTTTTGCCATTTGTTCTGGAGATCGCATTGAGAAGTCTTCATTTATCATTGAAAGCCTTTCTTTGTCTTCAATAGTTGTGCCAGTATTTATCATCATTAAAATATCTTGAGGATAATTATCCTCTGGTTTTAAATAATGAATATCGTTTGTTGCTATAAGTGGAAGATCAAGTTCTTTGGAAAATTTTATTAAAGCATCATTCACTTTTTTTTGTTCTGGAATATTTGGATGATGCTGAAGTTCTAAATAAAAATTATTTTTTCCAAAAGCTGAAGCGTATTTTTTTATTGTTTCTTTGGCAGTTTCTAAATTGCCTTCAATTATTAATTGCGGAATTTTTCCCTGGATACAAGCGCTTAAGCAAATTAAGCCCTCTGTATGCTTAAATAATAATTCTTCATCAATCCTGGGTTTATAATAAAAACCTTCTAAGTGCGCTTTTGTAATAAGTTTAACCAGATTTTTATATCCTTCCTGATTTTTTGCCAATAAGATTAAATGGTATCTTTTCGAATCGATGTTTGGCCTCATATCTGTCATTTTTTCAAAAGCCACATAGACTTCGCATCCGATTATCGGTTTCATTCCGCGTTTTTTCGCTTCTTTAAAAAATTCAACCGCTCCATAGATATTGCCATGATCAGTAATAGCTAATGAATCCATTCCAAGATTTTTTGCATAATCAAGCATGTCAGGTATCTGTGATAAGCCGTCTAAGAGAGAATAGTGAGTATGAGTATGAAGATGGGTGAATTTCATATATTTAGATAATTATAATTGATTTCTCAGGCTTTTCAAAACATTAAGATTTTAAATAAAAAAATAGAGGACTATCGATAGAATCCTCTATTTTGTTCTTGTTTTTTCTTGCAGAGCGCTATTAATCAGTTCTGTTTATTTGTTAATTATATTTGCGGTATAATTTTTAAATTCTTTTTTTTGAAAAGAATTGTCGAGCGTGCAAAATTAAAATTTAATGTGCGCTGGTAATTTCATTTTACCACATCAAAGCAGGGTAGCAAGCTTTAATATGTGAATTACTTATTTTAATTTTATCAATTAAAGATTTATAATATTTTTAAAGATTGTTTTTATGAAAAAAATCATTTTTCTAATTTTTTTAATGCTTACTGGAGCATTGCCAGCAATGGCAGGAGAAAGCCAAAACGTCTGGGGCTATGCTTGGTCGGAAGGAATCGGATGGATAAGTTTTAATTGCGATAATAATCGCAATGGAAACAATGATTGTTCTGGAATTGATTATGGAGTGAATATAAAAAATGATGGATGTTTAGAAGGCTATGCTTGGTCGGAAAATATTGGCTGGATTTCGTTTGACCAAAGCCAAACAGGCAATCCTCAGAGTAAGGAGACATCGGGAGATTGTTTAGCAGAGGCTTATAATGATTCAGGAACAACAAAAATTAGAGGTTGGG
>ERZ795059.1049-NODE-1049-length-32117-cov-6.363577_pt1 | contig 32117 bp, 20 predicted proteins | sample MGYA00375143_ERZ795059 | MGnify/ENA primary metagenome ERZ795059 (study PRJEB30188, sample SAMN05720168) | activated sludge metagenome | isolation source: Anaerobic digester | place: USA | collected 2015-01-07 ... | reverse complement strand
TCTTTCATTCATGTCGATAACTATCGAAAAACATTTGATGAGTAGTAATTATTAAACTTTATATTATCATATAACTAATTTTGTAAATATTTAATATTACATTTTATCATAAAATATAAAAAAAGCTTGCCAATTTAATCACTAGTAATTTTATAGTTTTACTAGTATATCATTTGGAGGATATGTTATGAGTAAGATTGACAATAAATTACGGATTGAATCCCTGGCGCTGCATGGCGGACAGGAGCCTGACCCCACGACAGGTTCCAGGGCTGTACCCATTTACCAGACGACATCATTTCAATTCAATGATGTTGACCATGCTGCCGACCTGTTTGCGTTGAAGGAATTCGGTAATATTTACACACGGCTCATGAATCCGACCAATGATGTACTCGAAAAAAGGATCGCCCTGATTGACGGAGGGGTCGGAGCCCTAGCCGTATCAAGCGGCCAGTCCGCGATAACTCTTGCGCTCCTCAACCTTGCCCGGGCCGGAGACGAAATCATCTCCGCGGACAATCTGTACGGCGGAACCTATACCTTGTTTCATTACACGTTCCCTAAGATGGGATTGAAAGTAAATTTCGTCAAATCGAACGACCTTGATGCGATGAGGAAAGCTATCACACCCAAAACCAGGGCAATATACGCCGAGTCTATCGGAAATCCCAAGCTCGATGTCGCCGATCTTGACGCAATCTCCGCGCTGGCGCATGAAAACGGAATTCCGTTCGTGCTGGATAACACCGTATCGCCCTATCTGCTGCGTCCGTTCGATCACGGCGTGGATATAATCGTCTACTCCGCTACCAAATTCATAGGCGGGCACGGCACTTCACTTGGCGGCATTATCGTCGATTCAGGGAAATTCGACTGGACCAACGGCAAATTCCCCGGTATCGCCGGGCCCGATCCGAGTTATCATGGCCTGAACTTTGTCGAGGCATTGAAGCCGATCGGTAACATAGCGTACATAGTCAAGGCGCGCGTCACGCTCCTGCGCGACATGGGACCCGCCCTCGCCCCGTTCAATGCATTTCTGTTTCTGCAGGGGCTCGAGACGCTTCACCTTCGCATGCCGCGTCATTCCGAGAACGCGCTCGCAGTCGCGCGCTATCTTGAGAAACATGCCTCGGTTTCCTGGGTTATCTATCCGGGCCTCGACTCCAGCCCGGAAAAAGCGCGTGCGGACAAATACCTACCCGGAGGCGCCGGTGCCATTATCGGCTTCGGCATAAAGGGCGGCATGCACTGCGGTAAAACGTTCATAAACGAGCTGAAGCTGGTATCGCATCTCGCCAATATCGGCGACGCGAAGTCGCTTGCCATACATCCTGCGAGCACGACCCACTCGCAGCTCAGCGGGGAGGAGCAGCTTTCAGTTGGTGTTACTCCCGATTTCATCAGGCTCTCGATCGGGATCGAGCACATTGACGACATTATCGAGGATATTGACCAGGCACTGAAAACTGCGACAGCCGGTTGCAGATAAACCAGACAGGAGTAATTCAATGGCACGAATATTTAACGACAACAGCATGAGTATCGGCAATACCCCGCTTGTTCGCATCAACAGGATTGCCGCCGGACTACCGGGAACGGTACTCGCCAAGATCGAGGGGCGGAACCCCGCCTACTCGGTAAAATGCCGCATCGGCGCATCCATGATCTGGGCAGCCGAGCGTGACGGCATCCTGAGCCCGGGCGGTTCCAGGATCGTTATCGAGCCGACGAGCGGTAATACCGGTATCGCACTCGCCTACGTGTGCGCGGCCCGGCGGTATCCTCTCATACTTACCATGCCTGAAACGATGTCAATAGAACGCCGGCGCATGCTCAAGGCCTTTGGCGCCGAGCTGATCCTGACCGAAGGTTCAAAGGGTATGCCCGGAGCAATCGCCAGGGCGGAAGAGATTGCCGCAGCCGCCCCCGAAAAGTATTACATTCCGCAGCAGTTCACAAACCCCGCCAACCCGGAGATACACTTTGCAACAACCGGCCCGGAGATCTGGGCCGATACTGACGGAGGCGTTGATATCTTCATTTCAGCCGTCGGCACGGGCGGCACCATAACAGGCGTGACACGCTATCTCAAGCAGCAGAAAAATAAAAACATCCTTTCCATTGCCGTGGAGCCTGCCGCCTCCCCGGTGCTTACCGCCATCAGGAAAGGCGAAAAGCCCCTTCCGGGACCCCATAAGATACAGGGTATCGGGGCCGGGTTCAAGCCTGACGTTCTCGACCTCGGGATTGTTGACGAGGTCGTTACTGTATCGAACGAGGAATCAATCGAAATGGCCCGGCGGCTCCACAGGGAAGAAGGGATTACCGTCGGCATATCAAGCGGCGCGGCCATGTCCGCCGCCGTAAAGGTTGCTGCACGCCCGGAGTCGGCGGGCAAGACCATCGTGGTCATCCTGCCTGACGCAGGCGAACGCTATCTCTCCAGCGTGCTTTTCGAGGATATCGGCGCATGAGGCTGTCAACCCGTTCCCGCTACGGCGTTCGTCTCATGCTGTCACTTGCGGTCCATGCCGGTCAAAGCCCCATGTTCCTCAAGGATATTGCCCGCGCGGAGAATATCTCGGAAAAATATCTGAGCCAGATTATAATACCGCTTAAGGCACACGGCCTGGTCCGCACGTTCAGGGGCGCTCACGGAGGGTATATTCTCGGCAGGCCCGCGTCCGGCATTACCCTGAAGGAGATAATCGAGCCCCTTGAAGGCGATCTCGGCCTGGTCGATTGTGTAAATAACGGGGCGGCATGTGACCGGTCTCTGGACTGTGTTACGCGCTGCATCTGGAGCGAGATGAGCGCCCGCATGACCGACTACCTCGAATCGCTGACGCTGGAAGACCTGGTTAAAAAATACACGCACTCCCCCGGTCAATCGGCCGGATCGGATTTCTCGATCTGACAGTGCCTGGCATGCTTGAATACGATCAGCTGTAAACAAGCTCCCCTGATTCGTTCTGCTCGCAGAAAATAATCCGGTTGCGCTTTTTCTTTGCCTTGTACATGGCTGCGTCCGCGCGGTTTATTATATGGTGGCCGTTCACGTCAAACTTGTTTATCCGGGCAACCCCGATTGACACTGTCACATTCCTTCTCTTGCCGTTCCAGTATACAAGAAGCTTGTTCTCGCATGCAATGCGTATTTTCTCGAGCACATCGTGAATGCGCTGGTAATTGGTCGAGCGCGGGAATATTATAATGAACTCTTCACCGCCATATCGTACCGGGATGTCCGTCGTCCGGATGGTTCTCTTCATTAAATCCGCGAAATCGCGAAGCACCCTGTCACCGACCGAATGCCCCCCCCAGTTATCGTTGACGTCCTTGAAATGGTCGAGATCGAGAATCGCGACGAAGAGATCGTAGCTCATCTTTGAATTTTCAAAATAATAGCAGTCATGCCATTCGCCGTGGTACTTGACGCTATCCACCGAGATCGCAGTGCTTTTCTTCAGCTCGCTGATTGCCTTGTCGAAAATGACCTCGTCCTTGTGCCGGTTTTTTATGAAAAACTCGTTTTTGACAATGGGCGCGGCCACGCCCTCCGATTTCATTATCATTTTCAGCAGACTATACTCCACCGGGCCAAGCCTTGAGAAAATATCCATGCTGTTGAATTCTTCAGTGAGCCGCTCCTGGAGGAATTTACGTGAATGGAGGCCGGTCAGCGCATCCTTGATCGCAAGCTCCTTGTTCTGTATTTCAATGATGCATTTTTCGAGCAGCCGCTTGGTTATGATGATCTCATTCTCGATCCTGTCGTGAAATTCTTTCTCTTTTTGCTTTGATTTGTACGGGTACCTGCCGATGATGATCCGGCCGAGTTTTCGCTCCGGGAGATCGATGTCTTCCAGGTCGAAATAATACACCTGGGTGCGATCAAAGTGGAAGCTGGCGGAGTCTTTCTGCTTTTTCGAGATGTTGATATGCAGTAAATTTTTCAGATCTTCGGTGATGCCGTTGCAATGGATGTATACGTAGCTGCAGCGCAAATCCTCGAGAAAGAAATGCCGGATGTTCTTGCCGTACTCTTTCAGCTTCTCAAGGCCTGGCGCCTGGTCGATATCGATATCAATAAATCTCGACTTGTATTGATTGTACTCGAGATCGGACAGGAGTTCCACGGAGGCTTCTGCCGAGATCTGGTAATTCCTGTTGATTTCCTCGAGCATCGTATTGAGGATTTCTATCTGCCCGTGCAGAGCGTCTATGTTCTTTTTGAAAATTTTGTTTTCTTTTTGGACCTTCCTGAGCTTATCGCTTGAATACTTCGCCGATTTCTCCATTTTATCCATGCTGTTCTTCAGCTTCTCATATTTCGTTTCCTCTTTTTCGAGGAGACGCAGGAGATTCTCGACCTTGGCAATAATCTCGTCGTCAATCCTGCCCGATTTTTCCGGCAGGTCGATTTTACGCGTATCTAAGGTATAGTGTATTTTCAATGTATTCTGTCTGTTATGATCACGGCGAAACAATGTCCATGTATAAAATACCTGCTGTCCATATTGGACCAGTTAATAATTCATTATTTCACACAAATACTAAAAATTGAATACCGATTGTCAAGCATTGTATCAAAAATTGAGTAAATACGGTATCAATTCACAAACCAGGATGTCTTGTAAAGAAAAAATATCAATTGACACTCCAGACTCCATAAAACAATAAATATGTGCGAAAGTTGCAGGTATTCCCGCCCTTTCGCGATAAATACCACCTCCAAAGGAGTTAGAAGACATATGAAACACATTTTCCCAATATTCATATTAATAATGGCCGTCACGATCGGAGTTTTCGCTGCCGATTGCAGCATTGTCGGAAAATGGGGTTTCGATATGAATGGCTTCCCGGCAACTGTGGACTACAGGCAGGACGGCACCCTGTCCCAGGACATGTTTGGTTTGTCCCTGACGGGTACCTATACGGTCAAGGGGAACAGGCTTACCACCATCGTCAGCGGAACGACTACTGTTTTTACGATAGTGTCGTGCAGCCCTTCAATCGTCACTGTCAGGCGCGACAGGGACGGCCTGACTGTGGTCTACTCCAAAAAGTAATCAGGGATTGTCCTCACATTTTTGACATCAGTAACTGGTGTTTTAACCACCCGTCCAGATGCCGGTGAAAGCGCTTCATGGATCATTGAAACGGCAGTGTCAAAAAAGAAATTGACATCCAATCATCATAACGTATAGTTCCATAACCAAATTATAATTTAATGGCAAATGTCATGACAGATCAAGCAGACAATATCAATAAACCGGTTAATCCGTTCTGGGGAAGCATTGCCTCAAAATTCAAATTCGCAAGGGCCATCGATAACGCCGAAGTGCTGAAGCTCTGTCCGATTTTTACACACCTGTCCAACAAGGAATTGAAAAAGGTTTCCGCCCTTATATACGAGAGGAGCTACCAGGCCGGCGAATACCTGTTCGAAAAGGGACAACCCGGTACTGCCATGTTCATCATCAAGACAGGCCTGGTAAAAGTGATCGTCCCCGGCCATGAATCGGAGGCCGAGCTGGCGACCATTTATCCCGAGGATTTCCTCGGCGAGCTGGCCCTACTGGACGACACCCCGCGCTCGGCATCGGCCAAGGCAAGCGAGAAGACCGAGGCGCTCGCTTTTTTTCGCGAGGACCTGAGCGAGCTTGTCGACACATACCCGGCCATCGCTGTCAAGATCATGCGTGACCTGGCCATCATCATTGGTCATCGCCTCAAGGCGTCCAACGAGCTGCTCATGTCACGGGGGCAATGACATGCCGGAAATCATACACGAGCGCAGAAACAACCAGCCAGTGCATCGGGTAAGCACCCGCATACTGACGCGGCGCATCATCTTTACCGTCACGGCTGCGGTTGCCGTCCTTACTATTATCGGGCTCGTGTGGGCGCTCAGCCCAATTGTACTTCCCTTTATCATCGGCACGCTCTTTGCCTACATATGCACGCCCCTGCTCAATATACTTACCAGACGAGGAATACCCAGGGGCGCAGGCATACTCCTCCTTTTCGCTGTTTTCTTCATCGCCGTTACCCTCATTGTAAACCAGCTCGGCTCCTTCATTCCGGACGAGCGCGACCGCCTGGTGCTTCGTACCCGTTTCCAGTTCAAGCTCAATGAACGATACCAGCAATACATGGGGATAGGCGCACCCGGCCAGAAGGGCACGTTCGTGTACCAGTATCTCGGCACAGACCTTGACGAATTCATGGAGAATATCAATGGCATGCTCCGGCTCAACAAAGACGAGCAGGAGCTGTTCCTGAAATACCGGGAAGGTTACAAGGGCCGGCCTCCCATACGGGACCAGTATTACGAGTATTTCCAAAAAAATATCGAGCGCCTCTCTGCTGCAGAAGAGCATATTTCCGCAGACAGGGATAAAGGCGGCGGCGCCGCCATCGGTGTCCAGCCGCCCCCATCACGCCTCTCATCCATGATGGCCGGAATCAAGATCTGGATAATAACGCCGCTGGTGTTCCTGTTCCTGCTCATCGACGACGGCGAGATCAAGCGGTTTTTTATCGGTCTCGTCCCCAACCGTTATTTCGAGGTTTCGCTCGCGGTGTTTGACAAGGTTAACAAGGCTATCGGGAATTACCTCCGCGGCATCCTGATAGAGTGTTCGCTCGTGGCAACAGCGTACATTTTTTTATTCACGCTCATCGGGTTCGAGATCAAGATGGCGGTGCTGATCGGTCTTTTTGCCGGGCTGGCCAACGCGATACCGCTCCTCGGCCTCGGTATTGCCATGGTTTCCGGCTCGGCCTATGCTCTCATTGCCGAAAATGTGACGTCGGTTCTCCCGTTTATAACTGCCGATAACATGATACTCGCGGTTGCCGGTTGTGTGCTTATCGTCATGATGATGGACAACGGCATATTCCAGCCGTTCGTTGTGGGCGGCGCGGTAAAGCTCCATCCCCTCGCCGTATTCATAGGCATCATCGGCGGTTCGATGATGTTCGGGTTCGCCGGCCTTATTCTCGCTATACCGACGATCGTCGTGGTGAAGGAGATGGTTTTTACCCTCTTCAGCGAGCTGAAAGACTATTATATTATCTGAGGCCGCGTTTACGCGGTCGGCTCCGGATCTTCGCCCTTGCGGAACTTGTTCTTCATGTCTTCCGCGAAGTTTTTTGCTTTACCGCCCATTTCTTTCGCTTTCTCGCTTACCCTGCCATACTCGGCCTTCGCATCTTCAGCCATTTTTTTCGCGTGCGCGCTTGCCCTGTCATACTCGGCCTTCGCGTCTTCCGCGAATTTGTCCGCGTACTTTTTGACATCGCCGCGCAGCTCTTTCCCTGACTTGGGCGCCATAAGCGCTCCGGCTATGGCACCGATGGCCGCGCCTGCCAGAAATGTGAATAATGTCTTGAACCCGTCGTTGCTGTCGCTCATTCTTCCTCCTTGTTTCTTTCGCGCATCATGCCGACCGCTTTCCACCCAAGAAGCACGGCCGGAATAAGCGCGATTAGCCATTGAAACTGCTTGATTGCAGGATTATTCAGCAGTGCGGTCGCTTTACCGACCGACGAGGTGAGCTTCTGGGCGTTTGCCATGAGCCCGTCGATACCCTCGAGCTTCCCTTCCACGTTCTCGCTTATCTTCCGCGCCTCGATCACCAGCTCGCGCGCCTCCGCGGACGTCTTTTGTAAATCCACGAAGAGGTTCTTCAGCTCGCGCAGCGCCGGGATGAGCGTAATGATGAGCGCCAGGAACCCCGCCGAAAACAGCAGGGCCACAATGAATATTATTACTTGGGTTGCCGGTTCCATGTGTCATACAATGGGATGACGCGCGCGGGAAGTCAAAGCATTTTTTTTGCATATTGAAGCTGAAACGACATAATGAGAAATAACCGGGAAATCCATAGGCGGCAGAGGAACCGCGCATGCTTGATCAATCATGAGTATGTAAGCATTCAAGGATTGTGCTGAATCAAGCTATTCTTCCTTTTCCTTTCCCTTCTCATCGCCGGTCACTTTCTTTCGCCACATATCGTGCATGTTGCACTTGGCCACCACATATACAGGTAACCTGATCTTATCGGTTACCGGGAAAATGGTCACGGCTTTCTCGCCGCGCTTGAACCGCACCGCTGCAAGCTGTTTGTTCTTCTCATCAAGGAGAGCAATACCTTCTACATAATGCTGTTCGTTCATTTCAGAGGCGAAAGGCACGGAGACCTCAATCCCCTTTTTCCCTTTCGCGTCCTCGATAATGGTAACTTTCACATCGTGATCGGCGGCCTGCGGCTCCCACTTGCCCGGCTCATCCGCGCTGTAATACTTCTGGCCCTTAGCTTTGCCAGTATCGTCGAACAGTCCGCCCGTGTCCAAGCAAGAAAATAACCCGGCACATGCAAAAATGGATACAACAAGCAACACTGTATGACGATTCATGCGATTAATCATATACAATATCTTATGAATTGGCACAGATATCTCCCCCCGCCATTTACTCGGCAGCTCCCTGAAAATAATCCGGTGACACCGTTGACGAGATATTCGGTTTCATCGGTACATTGGATCTGAACAGGTACTATTGCGCCTCCTCAGTGCCCACGGTAAAGAATGAGCTGTTGTTCACGTTCCTGTATTCGTTAGTCATCCAGTCAGCTGGACGCGCAACAGATGAAACACGCACTTCGTCTATAATCCCGTTAAAGTACGGATTGGTCATCGCATACTCGGTGAACCCTATGTAGAATTCGTTCGAACCAATCGACGGCTGACCGATTGTTCCGGATGAAGTCGTGCCATTGCTTTTCATCAGGAAACCCGTTCCCGCGTCTATCGCACAGGCTGAATAATAGGTCCCCGCAGCTGACATCGAACCGCTGGAATATCCCGTCTGTGGCGCTCCGCCGTGGGTGCGGATTTCCATGGTATTGGATGCCGGGTAGATCGCGAGCGCATACCCGATGGTGGATGCTGCGTCAAGGGTGGACATCAATGGCATCTCGCTCAGCCCCATTGATGTTGCATCCAGGACTGTCCAGGCGGACATGGTTAGCGGTCCGGATATATTAAGGCTTCCCGGGGGGATCTGGATGTAATTTGTGCCATCGCAGTCGTACCCGTTCCCGATCGCGCCCTCAATGAAATCGGCGGGAATCCCGTTCACCAGTATGCCGTCGTTGCTGTTGGCCGTTGAGTCATACACGGTACCGCTGCTGGTCTGCAGGTGCCACACACCGTTGAACCCGTTGGACCACACGTCCGTGCTGGTAGGGTCTGTTGAAGCGCTCGCGTTCCCGTAATAGATATAGAAACTCATATTCTTTGTCGAAGATACGGTCGGTGCCCTGAAATAGAGCTCGCCGCCCTCGCTGCCGCTGGTCGTGTTTATCCATACCAGTTCTACAGGTAAATTCTGCAGACCTGCCGTAACCCGTATGTCATATCCGTCAGACCGCACGTGCGTGAAGAATGAAGCCGGAAGCTTTGACAGATCGATGTAGAGCGGGAAATCGTTGAAGGTGCCCGTCATGTTCGCCGCGGGCACGGTCACCTTCACGCGATACAGCCAGCTGGTGTCGAACCAGGGCTCCATGATGAGCGTCTGGTCCTGCCGCTGGTTCTCATAACAGAGTTTGATCCAGGCAGCGCTACGCTGTGTGTTCTCAATACGTATCTCGTCCAGTGAGCCCTGGAACGTATCATATGTTGTTAAATTATTGAATCTGCCAAAGTAGACATCTGACGTATTCGTCAGCAATGAAGAAATTGTATTGTCCGCCAGGGATTGCACGGTCCCATTGAAATATATGGAACCTGTTGTGCTGTTATTGAGACGCACGACATAATAATCCCAGTCAGTACCGATGGTATCCGACAACAGGGTGTAGTTGGTATAAATGAAATTCGTGTTGTCTCTGCGCAAATATATATAATCGTCCAGGGTGCTGGTGTAGAATCCATACCCATAATCAGATCCGGTGTCGGATTGTTTTGTAACAATAGCCTGGTTTTCACTCATGGCGCCTTCGTAATGCTTGGCCCACACGGAAATCGTCATTCCACTCCCGCTGGTCCCGTTGAGCGTCGTATTGTGGGCAATCCTGATCGAGTTCGTGTTGTTAAAGTACTGCGCCCCTCCAATGAGTTCGTTGGCGCTTCTTGTTGTTGATCTGGCAACGCTGTTGTTTTTATTCGCGGTAGAATCCACTACCGTCAATCCATCCGCCTCGTTCATATGCCACACTCCCGCGAACTGATTGCCCGTCCCGAACACCTTGCCCGGCTCCTGCCGTCCCGGTACAGTATCGTTTGACTTGTCGTCGAAGTGCATGGTGATATAGTCGGTGTTGCTGTTGCCGTCTATCTGCGGTACCAGGACCCAAACCTCGGCTGCGTCAAGCGACTTGTCCCACCGCTCGATCTGATACGCGAGCGGAGTGCCGTCCGGGTCGCGGAACCTGATGTCCGGTGCACCGTCACGTACTATGTCGATAAGACCCGGATCGCTCAGCCTGACGAGCAGCGGGAAGTTGGAAACGGCTGCTGTAACGTTCGCGCCGGCCGAGGTGGTGTCGAAGCTGAGCTGCATGGACTGTGTCAGGCCGCGCAGAGTATAAACATTCGGCATGGCCGCATTATCAGCCGCGTCGCGGATGACCGATGCGGGCGGCATGAGCCCGTCGACGTCGATGTCGTTCGTGGTCACCGCGGTATTGGTGCGGATCACGACCGACTGGTCATCGCAAGCGTTCGAATCAAGAGACAGATTTATTATCGCACTCGCGTCAGCGCCGCTCGCGTTCTGGTACGTCAGGTTAGAAATCGACAGGGTCCCGCTGCACCCGCCTCCCATCGTCGCGTCAACCGGTTCGGTGAAGGTGACCTGAATGGTATCAGACCCGTCCGCTCCCACGATCGATTCTATGCGGGGATTTACGCCGTCAATTTCAGTGACCGTTGCCATGGCTATGGTATCCAGAATATTCCCGGTCATGTCGTTGATCGCTCCGGCGGAGGTGGTCTGGATGTCCGGCTTCGCTCCCGTATCGGGGAAGGACATCTCGTCGAATTTCAGGTATATGACATCGTCATTCGGTGTGTCAGCGCCGGATGGCGAAGCGGTTCCGTGTGCAAGCACGACGTTCGAATATCCCGCGACCGACCATATCGCCTGCGGGGTCCCCAGGCTGTTGGCTGAGTAACCCGGGAACGTTCCATCATTTACCGGTTCGCTGAACGTGATCATGTAGTGATCGATCCTGCCATCATTGTCGGTGTCCATGGTTGAGGCGGTGTTGATTGTAGGCGGCACCGCATCAATGACGATCAGATTTATATCGATATTTATAGGGATCGAGAAATCGGTCATCTGGTTGCCGGCCGAATCCTGTATTGTCGATGTGGTTACATAGAGACTGGTAACCGCGAGGTATACCGGACTGGTGTTGTCACCCGTCCCGATCGTGTAATTGATACTCACTGTGTCCTGACTTGAAAGGGTGTTTATGTGCTGAGCACTCGCTCCCGAGTTAAGGTCCATGTAGAGCGGCATTCCACCTACCTTGGTTACCGGTTCGCTGAAATTGACGGATATTTCAATCACCTGCCCGTTGCCGTAACTGCCGCCAGCGGTAGAAGAAGTCACGGACGTTATGGTCGGTGCGAAGGTGTCTATCACGATCGCCCGGTCAAAGGCCAGGTTGTTGTCCGGCAGAATGGTGAGGTCGGCGTCATTGCCTGCCGCGTCTTCGATGACCGCGCCTCCCATGCTGAAACCGGTTATATACAGGTCTGCGCTGTTCTGGCTCGCGGCCACCGTGTAGGTCCCGGTAGCGGTATCCGACAAGGTGAAATCGTTAATTTGCATCGAGCCTCCGCCGTCGAAGTTGACGGTTATCGGGCCGCCGGTGAGCGACACCTGCTCGCTGAAATGAATTGTCACATCCATGGCGGCCCCGGCGCCGTACGCGCCGTCGACCGTCGTGTCCGCGGTCACGTCCGCAATCGTCGGGATGCTCCCGTCGATCGAGATGGGATCGTTGTCTGACAGCCTGTTTGGCATTGACGGAATCGTAATAATGTTCGCGTCGTTGCCCGCGTCGTCCCTGAGTGACCCGGCCGTGAGCGTGACCGATCCGTTTACATCGAGGAGCGGCGTGGAATCGCCCGCGTTCACAACGTATGTTGCGCTTATGTCTACCCCCGATTGCGGTGCGGTGGCTATTGCCGTTCCGTTAGAATTCAGCGGTATCTCCAGGTTTCCAATGTTCAGGTTAACGCTCTCGGTAAAATGGAGTGTCACGTTGACGGACTGGCCCGCGCTGTATGATGACATGGCGCCGGAGGACCATATGTACGAGATCATCGGCTGAACGGCGTCAATGACGATGTCCGTGTTGTCGGCAAGGTTCTGCCCCGCAGGCGGGAACGCGGCAAGGTTCGCGTCGTTGCCCGCGGCGTCGCGAAGCGTGCCCGCGCCGGGGTCTATGCCGCTCGGAGAATACACGTTGAGCGACGCGGTTGCATCGCCGGAAGCGACGGTGTATGTGGCGTGTATGCTCGTTGCGAGCGGGAACTGGCCCAAATTCGCGGTCGTCGGGAAATCTGCGAACCTGACCGTCAGGTTGTCGCCGGACATGGTCACCGGCTCGGTGAAGTTCACCGTTATGTCCACGCCGTACCCGAGGCCGTACGTCCCGTCAGTGGTCAGAGAATCGACCGAAGCGACGGTCGGCTGCATGGTATCCACGATGATATTTCGTGCGAGCGGGTCCATCACGTTTCCATTCGTGTCTTCGAAACCGGTTACATTGAAAGTGCCGGTTGTGGCATCGATATTCGCGTCATCGACATCGTTGAAAGTAAACTGGCCGGTCCAGAGCGTATTTCCGGTCCATCCGGCGCTTGAAAGGGAATAGCTGCTGGCTGTGGATGGAATTGTCAGGCTGGCGGTTCCCGGGATTGACGTATTCATTGCCGTGTCGAATTGTACTGCAACGTCCACGACCGTGCCATGCTGCGACTTGTTCAGGTAATTGATCGCGATGTATCCGATCGGCGTTTGAGTGTCAACGGCTACGGTATAAGCCGAAGTCGGCGTCATGGTGTTTCCAAAGATGTCCTGAAAACCGGATATATTGTAGGTTCCGGTAGTATCTTCGTTGTCATCAACAAGAGCAAAAGTCCCTGTCCAGCGTGTATCACCATTTGACCATGCTGATCCGGTAATAGAATAAGGAGATGATGTTAGACCCGTAATCGTCGGAGACGGATTGGTCAGAGTGTACATCTGCCTGGAAAAATCAATTTGAACTGAAACAGTGCCCGCAGTCACGTCGGCATTCGTCAGGGTATTCGCGCCATTGACGTATACCTGCGTTATGGTCGGCTCTGCGTCCGAATAATATACGTAACTGCCGTCAGGGACCGCTGTTCCCACATTTCCGGCAGTATCCGTCACGCTGGTCACCGTGTAGGGAATATTTCCTTCCGTGTAACCGCCCGGCATGAGATACACCGCCTTCCAGGTATCTCCGGCGTCGGGAGATGGTGTGACGCTGGCGCCAGCAATAGTTACCGTGGGCTGGTTGATAGGTTCGTCAGGATCAACTATAACAGTAATGGTGTCGTTTCCCGTTGCGTATTGTCCACCTCCGAATCCGTTATTTGATCCTATCGACACGCTGCAGGTCGGTCCCACGCCGTCGACGATGAAGCCGGTCATAACCGGTGACCCGATAGTGAAATCAGTCATCTGGTTACCGGCCTGGTCCACGAGCTGTCCGTTAAACACGGCAATTGATGAAGCCTCGAGATCTACTCCGCCGGTTGTATTGCCAGCCTCAACCGAGTAATTCATGCATGTCGTGTTGGTAGTGCCGAAAGCCCCAAAAACGAGCGTTTTGCCCGAGTTCAATGCCACGTCCATGTGCTGCGAACCACCACCCGTCAGGGATACCGCGTCAGAGAAGTTCACGCGCACGATGATGTAGCCGGTGCCTGGGCCCCCGCCGTTGTAATAGGTGCCGGGCGTCGAGTCCAGGGCCGTAACCGAGGTGATGGTCGGCGGTGTTGTATCAATCGCGATATCCGCATTGTTATGAAGGTTTTGCAAAAATGGAATTGTGGTTGTTGTATCATTTTTTGCCGCGTCCTGCAACGTCCCGGTTACGGTTATGCCGGTAACCGAGAGGTCCCCTGCGTTCTGTCCCGGGCCCACCATATAGGTCCCGGTAAGCTCGGTAGCAGGATACGCGCCGGAGCTGACTGATACCGATCCGCCCGAATTTAGCGTGAGGTCCATTGTCCCTGTGAGGGTTACCGGTTCGGTAAAATACACGGTAACGTTTACCGGTGAGGTGAGTCCGTAGCTCCCGTCCGCAGTGGACGAGTCTACGAACGAAATTGAAGGCACGGTTGTATCGATTATGAAATTCTTGCCGGTAGAGATGGTTGTTGAAGGCCAGGTACCGAGAACAGTATTCCCGGCCGCGTCAACGAAAGGCCCGCTCGACCCGAACGTCGTTTCACTCAGGTGCGCGCTCGTCTCTCCCGCGCCTACCGTGTAGGTGCCGATTGCCGTCAGGCTCGGTCCGAACGCCGGGATATGAACCACGTTACCCGTGTCGAATGTTATATCGAGGGGTCCTCCGGTGAGCGTCACCGGTTCGTTGAAAGTGACTGTAACGTCGATGGCGTCGCCCTCCTTGTAGGAGCCGTCAGCCGTAGACGAGCTTATCGACGCAATATATGGATCAGTCGTGTCTATCGCGATACTCCGGGTCGAGTTGATCGTAACCGGCGGCATGGATATGTTAATGCTGTTGCCCGCCCGGTCCTGGAGCCAGCCGCTGAACCCCCATGTGTTTTCACTCAGGTGTCCTTCGTTCGCCCCTGCGCCTACCGTGTACGAGCCGCTTGCTACGGACGCGGGACCGAATGCCGAAATAACGCCGGTACCACCCGTGTTAAAATTCACATCTAGCGTTCCGCCGGATAGTATCACCGGCTCATTAAAGGTTGCCGTCACGTCAATGACGTCTCCCAGCCGGTACGAGCCGTCCGCTGTCGCCGATGTAAACGATGTCATCTCCGGAGGCGTTGTATCGATAACAATGTCCTTGATCATCGCGAGGTTCGATCCCGGGAGGGTCGTGTCCGCGCCGTTCCCGGCCGCGTCCGTCAGGGTGCCGGCTATGGATACGCCGGTGGCGTCAAGGTCGGGGCTGTTCTCGCCCGCCCCAATTGCATAGGTCCCGTTAAGGACCGTCGCGGGATACACGGCGGAGCTTACGGACACGATCGCTCCCGTGTCCAGCTGTACATTGCAGGCGCCGGCAAGCGTAACCGGTTCGCTCATGTTGACCGTAATATCTACCGAGGACATATTGTTGTACCAGCCATTCGCCGTAGATGACGTTATCGAGCTGATGGTCGGGGCCGTCGTGTCGATTACGATGCCGGCATTCTCCGCGAGGTTTTCCCCGGTCTCGATAGCAGTATCAGCGTCATTCAGTGCGGCGTCGCGCAAAGTGCCGGTCAGGTTTATGGAGCTGACAGTAAGGTCCGGGCTGTTGTCGCCGGCGCCGACCGTGAAGCTGCCTGACAGCATCGTGGTCGGGTATGAGCCGGTCACGGAAACGACATCGCCCGTGTCAAGAATAAGCTCCAGCGTGCCGGCAAGGGTGACCGGCTCCGTAAAATTGACGTCCATGAATATTGTCGAACCCAGCCCGTATGAGCCCATCATGGAAGAGCTTATCGACGCCAGACTTGGCGCGGCTGTGTCGATCACGATATCACTCATGACGCCCAGGTTTGAAGGAGGCACGGTCAGGTCGGTGCCGTTGCCTGCCGCGTCAGTCAGAGTCCCGGCAGAAAGCGTGATAGTACCAATATTCACTGTCAGGTCCGGGGAGTTCTGTCCCGGGCCGACCGTGTAGCTGGCCGTGGCGGTTGTTGAATTTGCGCATGTTGATACTATCGCCGTGCCGCCGGAATCCATTCCCAGTTGTATGGTTCCGCCCGCGAGGGTCACCGGTTCGCTGAATTCAACCGTGAAGTTCACGGTCTGTCCGTTGCCGAAAGTCCCGTTTGTCCCGTAGATGCTGCCGATTGTCGGGACGGTCGTGTCGATGACGATGTCATTATTGACGGCCAGATTGGACGCCGGCGTGGTCAGATCGACAGTGTTGCCGGCAGCGTCCATCAGGGTCCCGCCGGTGAGAGAAATGCCTCCGTTATTTACCGTAAGGTCGTTGGTGTTCTCGCCTGCACCGATGAGGTATGAGGCCGTGCAGGTAGTCGAGCTCCCGAACGGGGCTACGAATGCGGACCCGCCCGTATTGAGCTGCAGCCAGATGGTTCCGCCGGAAAGTATGACCGGCTCGCTGAATTCAACCGTGAAGTTGACGGTTTGGCCTTCATGGTATGCGCTGTCCGTCCCGTTAATCATCGCAATAGTAGGCGCGACCCCGTCAACCACCAGGGCCTTGAGATCGGCCAGGTTATTGCCGGAAGGAAGCAGGAGGGTGGTCGGGTTGCCGTATTGGTCCTCTATCGTTGCACCGCCAAGCAGCCCGATGCTGGTCGCGTTCAGGTCCGGGCTTGCGTCATTTGAGGCAATCGTATAAAAACCGGTTGCGATTGTCGAATTCGTGAAAGGAGTGACATTAAGTACATATCCGGTATCCAGGTTCAGGATGAGGTCGTTGCCCGCAAGGGTGACCGGTTCGCTGAACGTTAGGACCACGTCTATGGTCTGTCCGGGCCCGTATAACCCGTCCGGGGTCGCGGACGTGATGGATGTTACCGTCCCGCCATACGCGTCGACCACGATATCTCTCATATCCGCAAGGTTTTGTCCTGCTGGCAGGGTCAGGTCAGCATTGTTTCCACCCACATCCTGCAGCGTTGCACCGATAAGGTTGATTGCAGTTACCGTGAGGTCGACGCTCGATTCGCCCGCGGCTACCGTGTATGTCCCGCTCACCGTGTTGGAGAGCGCGAACGGCGTTATCGTCACGATACCGCCCGAGTCGAGCGTCAGCTCCATGTTCCCGCCGGTAAGCGCCACGTTGTCGGAAAAATTTATTGTTACGTCAATCGGGGAGCCGGTCCCATAGGTTCCGTTGGCCGTTGCTGATAGTATTGACTGAATCGTCGGTGCGACGGCGTTAATCACGATGTTGCTGTTGTCGGCAAGGTTGTTGCCCGCCGGCAATGTCATGACCGTGTCATTCTGGGCAACGTCGCGGATCGTCTCGCTGCCCAGGTCGATCGAAGTCACATTGAGATCCGGGCTCGTCTGCGGCACCGTTACATTGTAGAAATCCGACACCACACTTAAACCGGTAAATCCGGGTATGGTAACCGTACCGCCCGAGTCGAGGTGCAGGGTAATCGGGCCGGAGAGGATCACCCCCTCGCTGAAGGTCAGTATCACTTCGATTGAAGCGCCCTGCCCGTACGTTCCGTTAGCGGCGCTCGATGTTATGGACGTAAGCACCGGCGCAACACCATCGATGTAAATGCCTGTCCCGAGATTTAGCGGAATAGAAAAGTCAACCATCTGGTTGCCGGCAGCATCTGCTATTATGCCTCCCGCAACCGATATCCCGGTTACCGACAGGTCCGCAGCTCCGGTATCTTCTCCCGGAAGCACCGTGTAGGTAACTGTTTCACCGGTTGTGCTGGTAATCGATGAATAGTTGAGCGTATGGCCGGAATTAAGGGTAACGAGCATGTTCGCACCGGCTCCGGTCATCGTAACACTTTCACTGAAAGTGACCGTGATGTCGATTCCCGGTCCGGCGGGGCCATACGTGCCGGAGGCTGCCGTTGATGTTACAGAAACAATTGTGGGAGCAGTCGAATCGATCACCAGGTTTTTGGTGTCCGTGAGATTGTTGCCCGCCGGCAGGACCAGCGCCGTCGTGTTACCGTACTGGTCGGTCAGCGTGGCGCCGCCGTCGAGGCTCAGGCCTGTCACGTTGAGGTCCGCGCTGGTATCAGGTGAAGCTATCGTATAGGTGCCGACCCCGGTGGTGGCGTTCGAGAATGGCCCAATGGCGATAATATCTCCCGTATCAAGGGAAACCTGGATATTGCCGCCGGCAAGTGTCACCGGTTCGCTGAATGTCAGGACCACATCAATTGTCTGCCCGTCTCCGTAACTGCCGTCCGTCGCTGTAGAAGTGATCGACGTTACGGTCCCGCCGTCGGAGTCCACCGCAATTGCCTTGTTGTTTCCCAGGTTCTGCCCGGCTGGAATCGCCAGGTCAGCGTTGTTGCCAGCCGCGTCCGCCAGCGGGCCGCCGGCAAGCGATATCCCGCCCGGCGAAACCGTGAGGTCGCCGGTGGTCTGCATGGGACCTACCGTGTACGTACCGCTTGCGCTCGTTGAGGGCCCGAACGCGGGAATTGATACGGTTCCGCCCGTATCGAGCACAATCTCGAGTGTCCCGCCGGCGAGTATGACATTCTCCGTAAAATTTACTGTTACATCAATGCTCGCTCCGACGCCATACGTGGCGTCCGGTGTCGCCGATGTAATCGACTGTATCGCGGGAGCAATTGCGTCAATCACGATGGTGCTCGTATCGACGAGGTTGCTGCTGACCGGCAGCACGGTTATAGCCGTATTACCGGCCGCGTCCGTCAATTGGGCTGCGCCGATTGTTATTGAAGACACGTTCAGCTCAGGAGTCGTGTGCGGTGACGCAACGCTGTAGCTTCCCGTTGCCGTTACCGATGAAGCAAAATCCAGTATACTTGCGGTGCCGCCGGTATTCAGGTTCAGCGCGATCGGTCCGCCGGTGAGTGATACCGGCTCCGTGAAATTCAGGGTCACGTCAATCGTCGCGGCCTGCCCGTATACACCGTCAGGAGTCGTCGTCGTCACGCTTGTGATAGCTGGCCGTATGCCGTCCACCACGAAGTTACGCATGTCTGCGAGATTCATGCCCGCTGGAATAATGATGCTGCAATCGTTGCCGGAAGCGTCCCGCAGGGTGCCGCCGAGGGAAATGTTTGATACGTTCAGGTCCGGGCTCGCATGGCCAGAAGCGATAGTATACGTACCCGTTGCGGTTATTGAATTGCTGAATGCATTTATCGTAACCGTGGCGCCGGCAAACGAATCCAGATCAAGAACCGTGAACCGCCCGCGAGCGTCACCGGCTCGCTGAAATTAACCGTAACGGCAATGGCGCCGCCGATCCCGTACATGCCATCGGCCGTTGCGGAATCAAGCGAAGATATCATCGGAACGATTGTGTCAATCGCGATGTTCTTGTTATCGGCAAGGTTTTCCGTTGCTGGAAGCGTAAGGTCTGCGTTGTTTCCAGCGGTGTCGGTTAATGTCCCGGCTCCGACAACTATCGTGCTCACGTTGAGGTCGGCGCTGTTATTTCCTGATGCTATAGTGTAGGTCCCGATCGCCTGGTTTGATAATGTGAACGCCGGAATGCTCAGCGTGCCGCCCGAATCAAGCGTGAGGTCAAGCGATCCACCGGCAGACAGCGTTACGTTCTCGCTGAAATTCACGGTGACCGGGATGGTCTGTCCCACCCCGTACGAGCCGTTTGCCTTTGAAGAAGTGATCGACGTAATTGTCGGCTGGGTCGTATCGACCACCAGGTTCGTATTGTTGCTCAGGTTGTTGAAAAACGGCAGGGATGTGCTCGCAGCGACACCGGTGCCGTCAATGAGCGTGGCCCCGGCGCTGAGAACAGCGGAGGCGACATTCAGACTGGCGCTGTTGTCGCCGGGTGCTACCGTGTAGGTCACTGTAACGGAATTTGAGAGGCCGAAAGCAGGAATGCTAAGGACGACACCGTTGTCAAGAGTAAGGTCAAGCGTTCCGCCCGCGAGGGCTACGGGCACGCTGAATGTAAGGGTTATGTCGATGGGCGAGCCTGCGGCATATGATGCGTTGGGAGTAGAGGATGTAATTGATGAAATTTTTGGGGTGCCCCCAAAACCGGGGAGCTCCAATAACGCTGTTTTGTCATCTTCGTTATCATAGAGATCTCCGCGCATGCACGAGGTAAGAGAAAGTAATGCAACCAGAATCACCGGGATTACAGTTCTTTTCATATAATCACACCCTCTAACATATAATTATATTTATATATATATTTTTGTATAATTATTTCAATTGTCAACTTATTAATTATACTTAGAATAGTTTAAAAAGTAATAAACATTATTTTAAAAAAAATACGCCTGGTAGGATTTTTTGTAAAAAAAACAAAATATCAGCAGTGAAATTGATAAAATTCTGATTTATTAATGTTTATTCTTAAAAAAATATGCGGGCATCGACTAGTGATACGCCCTCTCCGGCAGAGTGTATAATAACCGGGTTAAGGTCCAGCTCTGTAATGCTATCGATAGCAGTCATCAATGAAGAAACCCTGCAAATCACTTCTGCGAGGGCCCCGATGTCCAGTGCCTGCTGTCCGCGGTAACCCGCAAGTAATGGGTACGCCTTGAGCTCCTTCAGCATTCCCTCCGCCTCGGACATGGTCACCGGAGCAAGACGCATCGCCCTGTCCTTGAACAGCTCTATGAATACGCCGCCAAATCCGGTCATCACGACAGGTCCGAATGACGGGTCACGGCGCGCCCCGACGAAAAATTCCTCGCCAGGCCGGGCCATTTCCTGGACCAGGAAGCCGTCAACTGTGATATTTTTCCCGGATGCATCAACGACCGCAGCAATCGATTCAGCCTCTGCGCGAACATCCTCCTTTGAGCGGCAGTTGAGCCGTACGCCGCCGACGTCCGTTTTATGCGAAGCGTCACGCGACAGGAGCTTCACCGCGACCGGAAAGCGCAGGTCAATTTCACCGGCACCGCGCGGGTTTTTTGCAACAGCGTAACGCACGGTTTCAAGTCCGGCCGCCGAACAGACTGCAAGCGCCTCGTCGGTGAGGGGTATCCTTTTTTCTGATGCACAGCGTGAGCGGATCGATTCGATCAGAGCGGTCTCTACGGCGTAATCGCATGGGACACCGCGACCGTCCCGACGTTTCTTTTTTTCCTCGTAGTCGCGGTAGCAGCGCAGCGCGCGCACCGACTGCACCGGCATGGTAAAGGTCGGGTACGGGTGGTTCATGTTTATATCCAGGACTTCGGCCGCGTCCGATACGAGCGTCACCGCGACCGGCCTGCCGCTTTTCTCGACCAAATCCTTGACGCCGTTCAGAAATTCGCGCGACATCTTTGCCTCATAGCTTGACTGGTAGCAATGGTTGAATATGATCCCGTCTATGCCGTCGAGAGCCATGGTCTCTTCAAGTATCTTTGTGAATATCGTGTAGTCGAATATCTCGCCCAGGTCCAGCGGGTTCTGGTGGGCAATAACATTCGTGTCGTAAATCGTCCCGATCTTTTCAAGATATGAAGCAGGAAATTCAACGAGGTCGATCCCCTGCTCGGCGCAGGCATCAACCGTGATGACTGCGTGACCGCCGGAACGGGAGAGTACGGCAATCCGGTTCCCTTTCATCGGAGGTATCTTCAGCGCTTTTGCCGTGACCATGAGTTCTTCCTCGTCGTTGACGCGCATGACCGCCGCCTGCTCGAGGGCCGCGCTCACGACATCATCACCGGCCGAGAGCGCCGCAGTGTGGGACTGGGCGATCTTTGCGGTAAGAGGATACCGGTTCGATTTGTACACAATAATCGGCTTGGGCGATTTCATGGCGGCCTCGAAGAAGGCGCGGCCGCGGGAAAAACCCTCAAGGTACAGGATAATGGCCTTCGTGCTCTCGTCCTGTATCAGGTATTCAAGGAAATCGACCTCGTCCAGGTCGAGCTTGTTCCCGACAGCGACGAACTTGTTGAAGAAAATATGGTTTTCTTTCACTATCTTGAGGAGCGTATCACCCACGCCGCCGCTCTGCGTCACGATGGATACGGGACCGAGCTGGGGCTGGCCAGCGGAAAACACGAACGGCATCACCAGCCGCTGGTCTATGCATATCGTCCCGATGCAGTTCGGACCGATGATATGCATGTCATGCTCCCGGGCTATGGCAAGCACTTCACCCTCGAGATTTGTATTGTCGCGGGAGTATTCGCTGAAACCGCCCGATTCTATGACAACGCGCTTGATCCCCTTTTCAGCACAGGCGCGCATAACGCCGGGCACGGTACGTGCGGGAGTAATAATGATTGCCACGTCAGGGACTTCGGGCAGCTGGCTTACATCAGAAAAAACCGGAACGCCATTGAGGTCTCCCGATTCTTTGCCTATTCCGTAGAGCCGGGCCTTGCAGCCGATTTTATGATTGTTCGAGAGTATTATCTGCCCGAGGTTCAGTCGCTTGAGTGAAACGCCAATTACGACCAGGCTTTCAGGGTGGAAAAACTTGTCCAGATGATGACCTTCATTGATTTGAATCTTATTTTCAATGGTTGAAGCTGCCATATCTGTACAATCTCCATTAATCTGTTAATAATTAACCATGTTATAAACACTGTTTACACTGTCAATAATTTAAAGTAAAAAAATTGGTCCTGAAACCAACAGTTGCATCTTTGCAGTTTTTTACATTTTGAGGATATAAACGGTAAGATGAAAATTGGTAGGGAATTGCCCGGATTTACAAGAAAATGATTATCCCTTCTTTTTTAAAATAAAAAGAAGTGTGGCAGCCATTATGTTGAAAAGTATGAATATTCCATACGCCGCATCGTAGGACCGGCTCAGGTCGAAGCTTCTTCCCATGATCGGATAGCCGATACAGTCTATTCCCACAATAACGCCGACATATCGCGCAATCGAGGGATACGCGTCCCGGCCGAAAAATTCAGCTATGATGACAGGTTGTGTTGATACTACCCCGCCCATGGCAAATCCGTAGAATATGACGAAGGCCAGAGCGGTGGCCATGGAATTGACCGCGAACATGAGGCACAAACCTGCGGCATTGCAGGCCATGAGTATCGCGGCCACGTTTTTAGCCTTGAAGTGATCGCACAGGTGCGCCCATGCATATTTGCCGACCGCCCCCGCGAGTGCCGTTCCCGCCATGAGTGCCACGGCGCTGCCGGTGTCAAAACCGATGTCGCTGAAACGCGGTTTAAGCTGGTACATGACGCCCAGAACCGAAGCCATGCTCAAACCGTACGCTATCCCGATCTTCCAGAAATTCCCGCTCCGCGCAAACATGGCAATTGTCCAGTGAGAGGGAGCCTGAAAACATGCGTGACCGTTTTCCCGGCCGGTGCGGCTCCACGCGGTAACCGGCATGATACCGTCGGGATGGAGCCCTTTGTCCTCAGGCCTGTTCCGTACAAGGAGCCACACAATCGGGGCAACCAGGGCAATGCACAGGCTGATCACGAGAAATGCGCTTTCCAGGCCGCCAGCCTCGAGGATGAGCATCGCTGCCGGCGTCAAGATGACACCCGAAAGTGAAATTGCAGCCGTGGCTATACCCATTGCCCTGCCGCGTTTTGCTATGAACCAGTTGTTCACTGCAGTAGCGGAGACAATACCGTTCATACCGCCAATTCCCATCATCATGAGCATGTAGAACAGGTAAAACAGGGCAAGGTTATCCGATACACCCAGGAAATAGAATGAGAGAGCTGTTACTATTGAGCTGGCGCACATGATTGCGCGGGCGCCCACCCTTGTTACGATGGTTCCGTAAAGGAGACCCGCGATTACGCTGACGATATACCCTAGCATGGGACCAAGATTGATATCGGTCCTTGTCCATCCGTGGAGCCGGGTAAGAGGTTCAAGAAACGCGTTGAAGATGTAAAACCCGAGTCCGGCACCCATGAAGTTTGCGATGAACGCGGCAAGTACGATCATCCAGCCGTAAAAAAAGGTCGTCTGCCGGCCCTCAGGCCCGGCAGTCATGGTTTTTCCCGTAAATGTTTGAGACATCGCTTACTTCGGAGCCATCCTGAGAGCACCGTCAAGACGGATTGTCTCGCCGTTGAGCATCGAATTCTCGATAACGTGCAAAACCAATGACGCGAATTCATCCGGTCTCCCCAGGCGCTGCGGGAACGGTACGCTCTTTCCGAGCGCAGACCTCACCTCATCGGTAAAGGAGGCCATCATGGGCGTATCGAATATGCCCGGCGCGACAGTGACGTTTCGTATGCCATACGCGGCCAGCTCGCGCGCGATCGGTAGCGTCATTCCGACAACGCCGGCCTTGGAAGCGGCATAGGCCGCCTGCCCGATCTGTCCGTCAAAGGCGGCGACAGACGCAGTGTTAACGATGACGCCCCTTTCACCGTCATCCCCCGGCATGTTTTCCGACATTTTCATCGCAGCAAGCCTGATGACGTTGAATGTGCCGGTGAGGTTGATCCTCAGGGCGCGCTCGAACTGCTGCAGTTCCATCGGTCCTTTTTTCCCGATGGTCCTGCCGGCATGGGCGATGCCCGCCGCATTAACGACCGCATTGATTGTTCCGAACCGTCCGATCGCGCCATCAATCCCAGCAGCAACATCAGATTCTGATGACACGTCAGCCCTGCAGTATAAAACGCTGCCGCCGAGTTCCTTCTCGAGGTTTTTCCCGCGCTCGTCCGTAAGGTCGAGCATGGTCACCCTGCCTCCGGATTTTACCAGTGCCCTCACTACGGCTTCCCCGAGTCCGGAGGCACCGCCGGTCACCAGTGCAGAAACATCAGATAGTTTCATGGTATTAATCCTGTTGTATATATTTAATGGAACCGCTCCCCGTAATTCCGGGTCCTACACATGTGCTGCACAGTATCAGGTTCGGTGAAAAAAATTCAATTCTATTTCTGATGCGCCTGATTTTTTGTTGACTTTTACAACTATTAGTACTATAATTATTGTTATAACAACTAATTTGGAATGGATATGCCGAGAAAAACCGAACAATCCTCAACGGATTTCACGCATCCCACACTCGATGAGGGTATCGAGATGCTTGAAAAAGCCTCCAGGCTAACATTCCGCATATTCGAAAATTCAGCCGGATTCCTGCTCAACAACACCGCCGGGAGGCTGCGGCTCGAGATGCTGAGATCATTCAAGTTCCGCGGCTATACGATAACCCCGGACCAGTGGGTTGTCCTGAATGCCGTCGCCGAGCACGAAGGCATTTGCCAGCGCGACCTTGCCGGCAAGACGCTTAAAGACAGGCCCACCGTCACCCGTATACTCGATATTCTCGAAGCAAACAGGCTCATAGCGCGGCGGCCCGGAACCGATGACCGACGCATGTTCAAACTATACCTCACGGATGAAGGGAAGAAAAACATCGAAACGTTCAACTCGATCGTATCCGAAATTGACCGTAAGGCTTTCGGTAACTTATCGGAACAGGAGATGTCCAGATTCAAGAAGACCCTTTCAAAAATTATGGATAACCTGGAGGCCAGGCATACGCTCGATGAATCATAATGATAGGACAATCAACTTCAAACAATATCTTATCGCAGTTTTAATTTCTGCCATTCTGTCGCCGGCAATCCTTGGTGACGCACATGCGGATGAGATGAAGCTTTCCTGGAAAGAGTGCGTGACGATAACGATGGACAAGAACCCGGAGCTGAAATCCTCCCGCGAGCTTATCATACAGAGCAAGGCTAAAGTAGGCTCGGCCATAAGCGGTTACCTGCCCCAGATCAGCGCGAACCTGGGAGCAACCGTGTCCCGCCAGACGAGCCAGGACCAGACTACGCAAAAATATTCGACCAATGTTAACCAGATACTGGTAAACGAAGCAACGAAGAAGAAGTGGGATGATTCCTATTCCTATTCATACGGCATCAGCGGCAGGCAGATGATCTTCGACGGGCTTAAAACAGTGTTTGACATCAAGTCCGCGGAGAGTCTTGTCGACCAGTCGAAGTACCGGCACCAGGTATCGTCGTCACAGGTCAGGCTGGACCTGAGAACATCGTATGTCCGGCTCATGAAATCCCAGGAATCGATTGATCTTCTGCGGCAGATAGCCAGCAGGTGGAAGAAGAATCTCGACCTCGTCACAATGCGTTACCGGGCCGGCCGCGAGCACAGGGGGTCGGTCTTGAACGCGGAGGCCAACCTCGCACAGGCGCGGCTCGAACTGCAGCAGGCGGAGCGCGGTTTACGGATCTCGCAGCTTGAGCTCCTCCGCCAGATGGGCGTACCGGTATATGCCCCTGTCTCGGCCGATGAAAAGCTCGCAGGGAAAATTGCTTCATCAGGTCGTCCCGATTTATACGTACTGTTGAAAACTCATCCGCTCGTCCTCCAGGCCGAGAAACAGCGCGAAGCTTCCGAGTATGGCAAAAAATCTAAAATTGCCGCGTTCTCGCCGGTCATCAGCGCGACCGGAAGCGCCGGGAAATCGGACAGCTCATTTCCGGCTGGCAGGACAAACCTTTCCGCCGGCCTGGACGTTTCAGTGCCCCTCTTCACCGGCGGGAGCAATTACTTCAATTACCGCGCTTCAGAATCGGAGGTCCGCAAGCTCAAGGCCGATGAACAGGCAACAAGGGAAAAGGTACTGCTCGACCTTGAGCAGAAGTGGAACGACTGGCAGAACAGCATCGGGCAGACGGCAGTACGCCGCAAGTTCGTGGAAGCCGCCGAGGAGCGCTCCCGCATAGCTGAATCGCAATATTCAATCGGCCTGATCCAGTTTGATAACTGGATCATCATCGAAAACGAGCTTGCCCTGGCTAAAAAATATTATCTTGATGCACTCGCGAGCGAGCTCGTTGCAGAAGCAGCATGGATACAGGCGCAAGGAGAAACACTGTCGTATGATAAATAAAAAACGATCCGCAATTATCTTCTCCATCCTTATTTGCATCTCTGTAATAATGGTTTTTCTTGTCTGCGGCAAAAACAAGAGCACTCTGACCATAGAAAAAATCATATCGCCCCACTATGGGGCCATCAGCGTCTCGATCTCTGCGACCGGGACGGTACTCCCCAGGAACAGGCTCGAGATTAAGCCCGCCATCAACGGAAGGGTCGAATCGATACTGGTGACCGAGGGCCAGTCCGTACGCGCGGGTCAGATCCTCGCCTGGATGAGCTCCACGGAACGTGCGGCGCTCATCGACGCTGCCCGTGCACAGGGAGCACAATCGGTGAAATACTGGGAGCAGGCCTACAAGCCCATTCCGATCATAGCGCCAATAAGCGGCACCGTAATCGTCCGCTCGATCGAGCCCGGCCAGTCCGTAACGGAGGCGACGGCCATCCTGGTACTGTCCGACCGACTCATCGTGCGCGCTGACGTGGATGAAACCGACATCGGCCGTGTAATGGTCGGCCAGGACGTCATCATAAACCTTGATGCGTACCCTGATGTTCAGACGAAAGGCAGGGTTGAGTTGATATCGTTCGAATCCAAAACCGTCAACAATGTAACCATGTACGAGGTCGACGTCATTCCGGATACGGTGCCTTCGGTATTTCGGTCAGGCATGACGTCCAACGTCAACATTATTGAAAAGACCGATGACCACGTACTCCTCCTTCCCGCTGACGCGGTCTACACGGATGGCCAGGCGAATTACGTATGGCTGGTAAAAGATAAAAAAAGCACTCCCGTTAAAAGGGAGTTGAAAATCGGGATAACAGACGACCAGAATGCGGAGATCCTCTCCGGGATTACCGAAAAAGACCGTGTAGCGGTCATGATTGATACATCCCGGAAGCTGGAAGCTAAAAACAGCACCAACCCGTTCATGCCTTCACGTAAAAAAGCGAAATGACGGCCGGCAATGATTGAGTTAAAAAACGTTTCCAAAGTATATGACACCGGCACAATCAAGGTGCACGCCCTCAACGATGTATCCCTCACCATTGACGAGGGCGAATTCATTGCAATCATGGGGCCGTCCGGATCCGGCAAATCGACGATGCTCAACATCCTCGGTTTTCTTGATAAGCCTGATGCCGGTTCTTATCATCTCATGGGTAACGATATATCCTCTCTCTCGGATGATGATCTTTCCCTTATCAGGAACGCCACCGCCGGCTTCGTCTTCCAGCAGTTCAACCTCCTTCCCCGGATGACGGCGGTCGATAACACGGGCCTGCCCCTGGTTTATGCAGGCAAGCGCAACTATCGGCAGGCCGCGCTGGAGCAGCTCAAACGCGTCATGCTTTCTCATCGTGAAGAGCATGTCCCGAACGAGCTGTCGGGCGGCGAGCAGCAGCGTGTCGCCATAGCGCGCGCCATGGTCAACAATCCCCGGATACTCTTCGCTGACGAGCCGACCGGCAACCTTGACACGAAAAGCGAGGAGGAGATAATCGGCCTTCTTGAAAAACTGAACGCGGACGGCATAACGATCATCATGGTGACCCATGAAAACGAGATAGCCGCGCACGCGGGACGGATCATACGCATGCGCGATGGCGTCATAATCTCCGACGAAAAAAAACGGGGCAGGAAACGACCTTCCCCGCAGTCCGCAGTGCCGCTCGACGAGATTCTGGGGGGCAAGCATTCATACCTGGGTACTGCCGAATTCATAGATTACCTGAGGCAGGCGCTGGGCGCGATATTTTCCCATAAAATGCGCTCACTGCTCTCCATGCTGGGGATAATGATCGGGGTCGCGGCAGTTATTTCCATGATAGCCATCGGTGAGGGCGCGAAAGAGTCGATCAAGCAAAGCATGAGCTCGCTGGGCTCCAACCTTGTTTCAATCAGGCCCGGCTCCCGTAAACAGATGAGCATTGCCATGGAATCCGGCAAGTTCGTCCGATTCACCCTCAAGGACAGCAAGGCTATTTCCCGCCTTCCCGAGGTAAAGCTCGTATCGGAATCTGTAACCGGCAGGGCCCAGATCGTATTCAACAACAAAAACTGGAATACGCAACTCTGGGGTACGGGCGTTAATTTTCCGTACATGCGCGCGGCAGTGCCTATCATGGGACGATTCTTTACCGATGATGAACTCCGTTCCCGGGCAAAGGTCGCTGTTATCGGTGCAACCCCCGTCAGGGAGCTTTTCGGGGGGGAGGACCCGGTCGGCCGGACCATTAAAGTCAACCGTATCAATTTCAGGATAATCGGCGTCCTCCCGGTGAAAGGCATGTCTTTCATGCACGACCAGGACGACATGGTGGTCGTCCCGGTAACCACCGCCATGTACCGGATTCTTGGAAAAGAATTTCTCGATTCCATCGATGTCCAAGTGAAGAACGATACAATTATCGACCAGGCCATCGCTTCGATGACCGACCTCATAAACAAGAGACAGCGGCTTGATCCGGTCACGGACAGTGATTCATTCGAGATCCGGGACATGGCCGAGATTCGCGATATGATAACGAGCACGACGAAAACGATGAGCCTTCTCCTCGGCATCGTCGCGGCAATATCGCTTTTCGTGGGCGGGATCGGCATCATGAACATCATGCTTGTATCCGTCAAGGAGCGCATAAAGGAGATCGGGCTCAGGAAGGCGATCGGGGCACGCCGGAAGGACATCCTCATCCAGTTTCTTATAGAAGCGGCTATCCTTACCCTTTCCGGGGGGGTCGCGGGCATACTCCTGGGCTCGGGTATCTCGGCGTTGATTTCTTTTATGGCAGACTGGACCGTGCGGATATCTCTCTCTGCAGTTTTGCTCTCGACCTTTTTCTCGATATTAATCGGCGTCGTCTTCGGCCTGTGGCCCGCGGTACAGGCGTCCCGCCTGCATCCGATAGAGGCGCTTCGGTACGAGTAGCGTGCGCCCTACACCGCGTACTTTTGTCCCCTCTTGCGGTCAAGCGCATTGAGAACGCGCTTTCTCATCCGGATGCTTTTCGGCGTGATCTCCAGCAGTTCGTCGTCTTCAATATATGCGATTGCCTGCTCGAGCGAAAACAGGCGCGGCGGCGTGAGTCGTATCGCTTCGTCCGAGCCAGAGGCCCGCATGTTGGTAAGCTTCTTGGTCTTGCAGGGGTTTACTTCCATGTCGTTCTCGCGGCTGTTCTCGCCGATGATCATGCCCTCGTACACGGGCACGCCGGAACCGATGAACAGGGTTCCGCGCTCCTGCAGGTTGTCCAGCGCGAAGGCGTTCGAGGTGCCCGCTTCCATGGCGATCAGGACGCCCCTGTTCCTCGAAGGGAGGGCGCCCTTGTGCGGCTCGTAGCCCTCGAAGCACTGGTTCATTATACCGGTGCCCGAGTATCCGTTAAAAATTCGCCGCGGAAGCCGATAAGGCCGCGCGACGGCACCTTCATCTCGAGGCGCGTGTACCCGTCGACGCCCTGCGTCATGCTGAGCAGCTCCGCCCTCCGCTTGCCCAGCTTTTCTATGACGACGCCGGAGTACTCCTCGTCCACGTCGATGATGGCCATTTCCATCGGCTCATGCCTGGCGCCGTTGATCTCCTTGTATATGACCTGCGGCCGCGACACCTGGAACTCGTATCCTTCCCGCCGCATGTTCTCGATCAGGATCGAGAGCTGCAGCTCGCCGCGGCCCTTTACCGTGAACGAGTCCTTGTTGCCCGCGCGCTCGATGACCAGGCTCACGTTGGTCTCGAGCTCTTTCTCAAGCCGCTCCCACACGTGGCGCGACGTGACATACTTTCCTTCCTTTCCAAGGAAAGGCGAATCGTTTATCTGGAACGTAATCGCGATAGTCGGCTCGTCGATCTGTATCGCCGGCAGCGCCACCGGGTTGTCTCCGCCCGCAAGCGTGTCCCCGAGGTCTATCCTGTCAAAGCCGGCGACGGCGACGATGTCCCCGGCGTATGCTTCCCGGATCTCCGCTTTCTTGAGCCCCCGGTACTCGAAGATCTTGGTTATTTTACCCTTGATCGGCTCACCCTTCTGTTTGAGGAGCATAATCTCGTCGCCGGCACGGAGCACACCGTTGTGGATCTTTCCCGTTCCGATCTTGCCTATGTAATTGTCGTATCCCACCGCCGACACCAGGTACTGCGGGTCAAGCCCCCGGTCGCCCCCCGGCTCGCCGACGTGCTTGATAATGGTGTCGAAGAGCGGCACCATGTCGGTATGCTCGTCGTAGAGCTTGTAGTGCGAATCACCGTTCTTCGCTGACGCGAAAATGACGGGGAAATCGAGCTGCTCGTCGGTCGCGTTGAGCTCTATGAAGAGGTCGAATATCATGTCCACGACCTCTTCCGGCCTGCTGTTCGGCCGGTCGATCTTGTTCACCACGACGATCGGCTTGTGGCCGACGGCCAGCGATTTCTTGAGCACGTATTTGGTCTGCGGCATGGTGCCCTCGAACGCGTCCACGACGAGGAGGACCGAATCCACCATACTGAGAATGCGCTGCACCTCGCCGCCGAAATCCGCGTGTCCCGGCGTGTCCACGATGTTTATCTTGAAGTCCTTGTAGAAAAACGACGCGTTTTTCGAGAAGATGGTGATGCCCCGTTCTTTTTCCAGGTCGTTTGAGTCCATGACCCGCTCTTCGACGCGCTCATTTTCGCGGAAGGTGCCCGACTGGCGGAGCATGCAGTCGACGAGGGTCGTCTTGCCGTGGTCGACGTGGGCTATAATGGCTATGTTGCGTATATTCTGCATGAAATCGTCCTGTAAATGATATCTGGCGCTTTCTAACGGAGGGTGGCTTGTTTGCAAGACATTTTTTGGAGAACGCTGAAAAAGCTGTCTTCCGACTGCCGGAAGCCGGGTACGGTCACAACCCCCGCATCTGCTCGGACCTGATGAGGGACTCATCGCGGGATTCAAGCACGGAGTTTATCGTCGCCAGCATCTTCCCGCGGTCTTTTTGCAGCGTGCCGTTTATCGGCAGGTAATTGGACGCGTGAATGCCGACGAATTTCATGCCGTCCACGGTCAGGTTCTCGAACAGTATCTTCATTTCCTCGAGTGTTTCGAACGCGTCGGGCAGCTCGAACATGCCTGACTGCATCTTTCGGTGCAGGACGGTGCCCGGGACCGGCGTGATCGTGAGAGCGGCCAGGTAGTGCGGCTTCATTTCGTTGGTGATGGCGGCGGTGGCCAGCGCGTGCTCGCGCGAGCGCGGCCCCCTGCCCGCGAGACCGAGCAGTATCATGGACGAGAGGTTCATGCCGGCCTCGACGAGGCGCCGTCCCGCCTCCAGCATCTCCGCGGCGGTCACTCCCTTGCGCACCTCTTCCAGGAGCCGGTCGTCGCCCGAGATCGG
>ERZ795059.1042-NODE-1042-length-32294-cov-8.325661_pt1 | contig 32294 bp, 29 predicted proteins | sample MGYA00375143_ERZ795059 | MGnify/ENA primary metagenome ERZ795059 (study PRJEB30188, sample SAMN05720168) | activated sludge metagenome | isolation source: Anaerobic digester | place: USA | collected 2015-01-07 ... | reverse complement strand
CGACGACAAGTTCGCATCCGGCGAGCTCGTCGCTGCCCAGCCGCGGTCCGATGCGCCAGGTCAGCCGCTGGTCGTCAAGGAAGCCGAGGCGGTGCCGGCCGTGGGACCAGCCGCTGCGCCAGCCAGGCCCGGAAATACCGATGCCATCGCGATCGGCGAACTGCTCAATCGCGCCGACGCGAGGGCTGCGGCGGAACGTGCCGATGCAGGCACCGCGACGCCGACGCCCGGTGCGAACGCGCCAGCGCCTGTCGAGGCGAAGCCAGGCGATGCGCTTGCCCTGATCTGGGAGCTGCCGCTGGCGACCCGGCGCGATCTGCCCGAGATCAAGCTGACCATGCATGTCTACGCCGAGGATCCTGCGCAGCGCTTCATCATCGTCAACGGCGAGCGCCACGCGGAAGGCGATGACGTGGGCAGCTTGAAGCTGATCGAGATCCGCAAGGATGGCGTTGTTTTCCAGATCGACAAGCAGCGCTTCCTCTATCCGCGCGGCGGCCGTTGAGCGCGCCGGGATGACGCATGTTTGTCCAGCTTGAGAGTCGACGCCGGCCCCGGCCACCGTGGGCGACGCTGCTGCTGGTCGCCGCATGCGTGGTCATGTTCCTGTGGATCGTGGCCGAACCCGCCAGTGGAAGGGCGCGCCTGCTGACGGTATGGGGAACCGTGCCCGCTACCCTGCTCGATACGCAGGCGCCGTGGCTGACCCAGTTGTCCGAACTGCGTTTCGCGCGCCTGGTCACGGCGCTCTTCATCCATGCCGACTGGATCCACCTGACCACCAACCTGCTGTTCCTGATCATCTTCGGCGTGCCGGCGGAGCGTTCGCTCGGCGCGGGTCGCTTCCTGACACTCTTCATCGTGGTCGGCGCATTGGCCAACCTGGTCGGTGCGTTGACCCTGGCGGCAACCAATTCCCCGATCATCGGATCGAGCGGCGCGGTCTCGAGCGTGGTCGGCGCCTACCTGGCCCTGTACCCGCGTGCGCGCCTAGGCCTGGTATTGCCGCTCGGCATCTTTCTGGAATTCGTGCGCGTTCCGGCATCCTTGCTGATCGGTTTCTGGGCCGTGCTGCAGATCCTGTTCACCTATGTCGGACCCGCGTTCGGTGCCGTTGCCTGGTGGACGCATATCGCCGGCTTCCTGCTCGGCATCGTGTTTGCGCTGATGTGGAAGCCGGGGCTGGCCCGGCGCGCGCGCAACTGAGTCAGACTGATGCCATGAGCGAGCAACCGCCCTCCAGGGAAACACCCGCGCGGCGCGCCAAGCCGGCAGAAACGGATCCCGCGCCGGTACGCAAGCCTGCCGTGCGCAAGACCGCTCCGGTTTCGCCGAAGGCAGCGCCATCGGCGCCGTCGCCCGTGAAAGCACCGGTACGACGCACCGCAAGCAAGGCGGACGCTCCGCCTGAATCGGCGATTCGGCCCGCCCCACGGGTACCCGCGGCAAGAAAAGCCATCCCCTGGATCGAGCCGACGGCAACTCCTGTCGTCCCGCCGCCGTCTGCCAAAGTGCCGATTGCCGAGACGAAACATGCTGGAGTTCCCGCGAGGAAATCGGAGGCCGGCGCCGAAGCGCCGCCACCGTGGGCGCGCGTCGCAGAGCCGCCCGTTGCCGAAACGCGCGCCGATCCGAAAAAGGCGCACGCCAGATCCGCTCGCACCGACCTGACCCGCCGTCCCGCCGATGCGTCGACGCGCTCGATGCGCGTGATCGAATGGCTGACCTCGGGGTTGCGTGATCCGTGGCGTGAACGCATCCGCGAATACCTCGTACTGATGCGCATGGATCGCCCGGTCGGTGCGCTCTTGCTGCTCTGGCCTACGCTGTGGGGCCTGTGGTTCGCTGCCAATGATTTTCCGCCGATCGGCCTGCTCGTGATCTTCACGCTCGGCGTGTTCGTGATGCGCGCGGCGGGCTGCGTGATCAACGACTACGCAGACCACGGCTGGCTCGATGCGAACGTCGAACGCACGCGCAACCGGCCGATGGCCGCGGGCCGTGTATCGAAGAAGGAAGCCCTGCTGCTGTTCGGCGGCCTGCTCGCCTTCGCCTTCGTCCTCGTGCTTTTCACGAACGCGCTGACGATCAAGCTGTCTTTCGCGGGCGCCGCTCTCGCCGCGATCTATCCGTTCTGCAAGCGCTACACGCATCTCGCCCAGGTCGTGCTCGGCGCCGCATTCGGCTGGTCGATCCCGATGGCGTTCGCCGCGGTGACCGGCGAAGTGCCGATACTCGGCTGGCTGCTGTTTCTCGCCAACGTGCTGTTCTCGACGATCTACGACACCGAATACGCGATGGTCGATCGCGACGACGACATCCGCGTCGGCGCCAAATCCACCGCGATACTTTTCGGCGACGCCGACCGACCGATCATCGGCCTGCTCATGCTCACCTTCCTGTTCGCGATGCTGCTCGCCGGCACGCGCGCTCAACTGGTCTGGCCGTATTTCGCTGCCCTTGCGATCGCCGCTGGCCTGTTCGTCTGGCAGCAATGGCTGATCCGCAAACGCGAACGCGACGCCTGCTTCGCCGCGTTCCGCAACAACAACTGGGTCGGCTGCACGCTATGGATCGGATTGTTGCTGGCGTTGGCGATTCGCTGATCGCGATGGATGCTCCGCGTGAATATTCGGCGAACCCGAAGCGGAATGCCTCGAATTAGAAATAGCGCCGATAGCATTTGCTCAGACCCATAGCGACCACGCGTATGCGTGCTGACTCCTGTTTCCGGTAGTCATTCACTTACGCATTCGTATCGCGGCCAGGAGCTCCACCGGAGGTCATATGAAACAGCCGAAACGGAAATTTCTATCTTTTGCTCTGATACTACTTGGCTTCCTCGGATGTACGAGCGCAATAGCATATGTAGGCCCACAAATTTTAGTGCCACCAAATGTCGACGCCGATCAGCCGGTCGGCGTTGAGCTGACAGCGGGGTCGTGTGACGCGTTCGTCGGAGATCCTCAAGCGATCTACCCACAGCTGACAGTCAATGGAAGCCAAATTCACTTGACGGTGTTCAGCGTACACTTCACAAACCCGATCGAATGCAATTTTCCACCGGAACAGTACATCCATCCCTTGGGATCTTTTGGGGCAGGACAGTACACTGTCACGGTCGACCGCATATACCCTGACGTAGGCGGTTTAACGACGGAGCGGTTGGCCCAGCTCCCGCTCGTCGTCGGTGGAGTAGGAACACCCGCCGCCCAACTTCCCGTAGACGCGCCACTCGCCTTGCTGATCGCCATTCTCGCGTTGATGATGATGGCGTGGATGAGGTTTCGTCATTCCCGAAAATGAATTTTCTGGCGTATGTGTACTCTGACCCTGGTTTTTACGCTAGCTGATAAGACATTAGGGTCGGATCGGAGCGCCTCCAATACATCTGCCATATTAACGTCAGCCGGATATTGGATAACTACAAAACGTTCGAGCTTGGCTCGGGGATCTTCAGGATTGCTTTTCATCCATTCCAAAAAGTCACCAGTTGCCCGAAATGGCAGATAGAAAAAGGCACCTTGCGGATCGCCAACTTGCAAACTTTCGAGGGGCGGATTCCCGACGGCGCCTGGAGTGGCGAAGTAGTCAACTACGTCGTCTGGCCTCGGAGCGCCTTCTGCTGCGCTAAGCAGAACGTCAACGAGAGGCGTTGGCTCCTGAGCCTCTGCCGGATGCAGGGGCGACATCACAGACCCAACTACAATCATTCCGAAAACCGCAAGTTTCTTTCGACGCAGTTTTGGAAGAACGACGAGCATCAGCGCCAAAGTCAAAACGAACGTCGCAATCATCCCCATTGCAGGTAGTTGAGCTGGACCAACCGTTCCGCCACCGCCAACTACTAGCGGGAGTTCGCCAATGGTTTCGGTCGTGGTTCCACCTTCTTCATTTGAAGGGTAAATACGGTCAACTTGAACGCTATATGTCCCTGCCGGATACTGACCAAGTACGTAAGAATTTGTTACGCTTTCCGGGAATACGCATAATTCAACATTGTCGTAGTGCAGGGCGTACAACAGTATGCGAATGTGGCTTCCCGATACTGTTATTTGCGGGTATGCACCTGGATCATTAGGGTCTTCCGAAAAGGCGTCACATACGCCCGCCGTAACCTCAACGCGTACAACTGCGTTGGCCTCTGGTTCATTGGGGACGAGCACGGGAGGACCGACAACGGCAAAGGCGGAGGCGTGCCAGCCTAGAAGACTCAGGAGAGCCAGGGAATATACGAGGGAATTCCGCTTTAGATACTTCATTTGAACTCCGTTCGACTAAATAGTCTTGACTCGCGCAAGCCACGACGCGACCCAATCACAACTGTCGATTACTTTGAACTCAAGATCACTTCGCAGGCTCAGTATAAGTATACGAAGATCTTATCTAGTAAACGATCATTGGTAAACGGTAAACGATCATTGGGGTCGGAGTCATTGATCGATGGAAGCCGCTGGGCTGGAACTCGATCCTGACGGTAGACGCGTCCTCGAGCAGACTCACGGCGGATCGGCAGAATAGAAGCCACTGGGCAGCCGGAAAAGGACGATCTCCACGTGGTCATCCTCCGACATGATCGGCGGCCCCAGAGTGCGAATAGTGATCCTGTCTTGCGCCGCGAAAGTCCGTGGATAGCTGGCAGGGAACCAGTAGTCTGGGAGCGTGTAAAAGGAGGTAACACCATCAAGGTCTTCAGTGACATTCGCCATTGACCCGGTTTCATCCGGGTTGACCCAGATCAGTGTGGGGGGATTCCCGAAGCCGCCCGGCAGACAATGGTATTCATTGATGTCCGAGTAGGGATTGCACTCGGAAGCAGCGGCCCGGAACACTTCGCAGCCATCCAGGCGCAGTGGGTCGTTGCGCCCATTCAGTTCTTCACATGCCACCGAATAGAGACGAGACTGCGTTCCCGGTATCGGCAGCGTGGCAATGGCGGCCGCCGGACCGATGACCTGGAACTCCCCGAGCTCTCGCGCCGTCAAGGTCAACCTGAGTTCGGCGAGTCGCCGGAAGTCGCCCATCTGCCAGCGCGCAACCGCTATCCATGTGCCCGAGTAGTCCTCCGCAGCAGTCAATGGCAATCCGCGAACTGCGGCGACGATATGATGTTGTCGTTCGTCCGGCTGGCCCGGGTTGTCGATGAAGGTGGCTTCGCGCGAGGAATGAAACTCGATGCGAATGCTGCGACCGGTCAATTGCGCCGTGCCGCTGCCCAGATAGTCCGGATCGCCGTAGTCACCCCGACCAATGAACGTGAAGGTTGGAGAGTCGAGCGTGGCGTAGATACCGGTACTGCCGAATTCCGCATCACTTCGACTCTGCATATCAGCCTGGAAGAAAACCGTTCGCGACGCACCGTCTTCCTGGAACTGCCATTCGCCAAATGCGACAGGGTGGTCGGCATCATGGCTCACGTCGAATGTGATGCCGCCGAAATTGCTCGCCGGCGAATACCAAGCGCCCGCTGCTGGTATCAGGGGAGTCTTGAATAGCTCGGAATTGCCTGGGGTTTGCGCAAGGGCGATCCCCATCGCACCCATGACAAAAAGGGAAATAAAACCGGCTTTGAATCCTTTGCTCATGGCGCGCCCCCGGCCAATTCCGGCCAATCATCAGCGTCGAAGACTATCACCGCTGCCTGTACCCAGCCCAGCCCAGCCCGGCCCATGACAGAAAATGAGTCAGGTTCATTTATAGAGGCATTTGGCGTCGCGACTTATATTGATGCATTCATATGCAATGACAAAATTGCAATTTATAATGTAGTTGCAGATAGGACGGCGGCTTTGGGCCGAAATCGGTCATTGACTCCCCCGTGCTGGCGCCCGCGCCAATGCCCAGACATCAATCCGCTCGACACCCGTGCGCAGCAGCACACGAGCGCATTCGCGCAGGGTTGTGCCGGTAGTCATGACGTCGTCGAGGATCGCGATATGGGCGGGCAATTGGGTGTCGGTGCGGACCGCGAATGCTTCATGCAGGTTGCGTCGGCGTGCCTTTGCGTCGAGACCGGTTTGTGCGCTGGTATGGCGTAGCCGAATCAGAGCGTCGGCATCGAGCGGAATATCGAGTGCCTTTGCCAGCGGCCTGGCGAGTTCGAGTGCCTGGTTGTAGCCGCGTTCGCGCAGCCGATCGCGATGCAATGGCACGCACAGCAGCAGGCCGGGCATCGGTCCGCTCAATTGTTCTTTGGCGGCCTCGATCATCAGATTGGCGAGCAGTCGGCCGGCGGCGAGGTCGCGGTGGAACTTGAAGCGGGCTTCGAGCAGATCGAGCGGGTGGGCGTAGCGGAACGGTGCCCAGGCGGCCGTGAACGGCGGCTCGCGTTTCAGGCAGATGCCGCAGCGCGCGGCCGGATGTTCGAGCGGCAAGGCGCAGCGCGCGCAGCAGCAGGTGTTGACCGGGAGATCGGCCAGGCAACCGGCGCAGAGATCGCGTCCGTGGACGCCGTCGGCGCCGCAGAGCAGGCAACGCGGCGGCAGCAGCGCACCGAGCAGGCCTCCGGACGCGCGGTCAACCTTTTGCCTCCATTCCAAGTTGACAGCCTCCGATGCCGAATCCAGACTCGCCGCACTTTACCGAAAGCCGGGTGCTGCGATGTCCGATCTCCGCCATGACTGGTCCCGCGACGAGGTGCTCGCGTTGCTCGACCTGCCGTTCGCCGACCTGCTGCAGCGCGCGCATGCCGTGCACCGCGCACGCCATGACGCGAATGCCGTGCAGGTGTCGACCCTGCTCTCGATCAAGACGGGCGGCTGTCCCGAGGATTGCGCGTATTGCCCGCAGGCGGCGCGCTATTCGACTGGCGTGAAGGCCGAGAAGCTGCTGCCGCTGGAAACGGTGATCGAGCGCGCGAAGCAGGCCAAGGCGGCCGGTGCGACGCGCTTCTGCATGGGCGCGGCGTGGCGCTCGCCGAAGGATCGCGATGTGCCGAAAGTCGCCGCGATGATCCGCGCCGTGAATGCCCTAGGCATGGAGACCTGCGCCACGCTCGGCATGCTGTCGGGCGAGCAGGCCGAAGCGCTGCAGGCGGCCGGGCTCGACTACTACAACCACAACCTCGATACCGCGCCCGAGTTCTACGGCGACGTGATCAAGACCCGCGAGTACCAGGATCGTCTCGATACGCTCGCCCACGTGCGCAAGGTCGGCATGAAAACCTGCTGCGGCGGCATCGTCGGCATGGGCGAATCGCGCGACCAGCGCGCCGGACTGCTGCAGACGCTCGCGAGCTTGCCGGATCATCCGCAATCGGTGCCGATCAATCGCCTGGTCCAGGTCGAAGGCACGCCGTTGGCCGGTACCGCCTTGCTCGATCCGTTCGAGTTCGTGCGCACGATCGCGGTCGCGCGCATCGTCATGCCGGCATCGATGGTGCGCTTGTCGGCCGGTCGCGCCGAGATGAGCGACGAGTTGCAGGCACTGTGCTTCTTCGCCGGCGCCAATTCGATCTTCTACGGCGAGAAGCTGCTGACGACGGGCAATCCGGATGTACTTGCCGATCAGCAGTTGTTCGCGCGCCTCGGCATCCATGCCATGCAGATTGCCGGAGATCCCGCTGACGATGCGGCGCGCACCGTGCATGCGGATATCGTCGATCGGGAATGCCGCGAAGTAGTGACCGCTTGATCCGGAATCACGACCCGATGTCGTTTCATGTTGCGATGCGCAGGGTCGGGTCATGAGCAGACCAGATCTGTTCGAGCGTCTGGCGCGCGCCTGCGACGAGCGCGCGCGCGATTCATTGTTGCGTCGGCTGCGTACGATCAGTGCGATCGATGGAACCCACGTCGTCGCCGACGGCAAGCGGCTGCAGAGCTTCGCCAGCAATGACTATCTCGGCCTGGCCCAGCACCCCGAGCTGGTCGAGGCACTGGTCGTTGCGGCGAGGCGTTGGGGCGTCGGTGCGTCGGCCGCGCATCTGCTCGGTGGCCATCGCGATGAACATGCCGCGCTTGAAACCGAGCTGGCGGCCTGGACCGGACGCGAACGTGCGTTGCTGTTCTCGACCGGCTACATGGCCAATCTCGGTGTAATCCAGACCCTGCTCGATCCGCGCGCGGTCTGCGTGCAGGACAAACTCAATCATGTCTGCCTGATTGATGGCGCGCGGCTGTCCGGCGCGCGGCTCAAGCGTTACCTGCATGCCGATGTCGACAGCGCGCGTCGGCAACTGCTCAGCGATCCGGATGCCGCCGCCCTGCTCGCCAGCGATGGCGTCTTCAGCATGGATGGAGATATCGCGCCGTTGACGGAACTTGCCGCGCTCTGCCGCGAGCAACAGGTCACGTTGATGATCGATGATGCACACGGTCTTGGTGTGCTCGGCAGCGACGGCGCCGGCAGCGTGAGCGAGGCCGGACTCGATGCGTCCGAGGTTCCGGTGCTCATGGCGACACTCGGCAAGGCGCTCGGTGTCGCCGGTGCGTTTGTCGCCGGTTCGGCAGCGTTGATCGATGGCCTGGTCCAGTTTGCGCGCACGCAGATCTACACGACCGCGATGCCACCGGCGCTGGCCGCGGCAACGCGTGTCGCCGTGCGCATCGCGCGCGATGAATCCTGGCGGCGCGAAAAGCTCCAGCTGCTGATCAGGCAGTTCCGTGAAGGCGCGGCTCGACGCAACATTCCGCTCGCGTCATCGCGCACGCCGATCCAGCCCGTCCTGATCGGCGACAGCGCCGTCACGCTGCAGGTCTCGGCCCGCCTCGAAGCGGCCGGCTTCCATGTCCCGGCAATCCGTCCACCGACGGTGCCCGAACATTCCTCGCGATTGCGCGTGACCCTGTCCGCCGCGCACGCGGAATCCGATATCGAGGCCTTGCTCGACGCGCTGTCGGCAGCGGGGGCGGGAGCGATGTCGTCGTGATTCCCCAGTTGCCGGACCTGGCCTCACGGCGCAGGGTATGGGCCGAGCTTTCTCTGCTTTACCTCGATATCGACACGGATGACGTTGCCGACAGCGTCGCCCGCGAGCTCGCGGATACCGACTACAGCATGGACGAACTGCAGTCGATCCTGCGCGACGAAGTGCATCCGATCCTGCGCGCCAACCTGCTGGTTCCGGCCGGCGTATGGCAGGCATTCGATCAGGACTGGCTCGGCGAACAGATCCTGCGACGTCTGGCGCGTCCGCTCTGGCTGCGCGCGCCGGGCTGGTTTTTTTCCTCGATGGCCAGGCGAATCTGGAGCGATCTTGCCCCGCGCATCGCGCGGATCCGCGAGTCTTCTCCTCGACTCGAAAGCGGCACGGGCGACACGCCGTGAAAATCTCGATCAGGACCCTTGGCGAAGGACCGGATCTCGTGCTGATCCACGGCTGGGCCATGCACGGCGGCATCTTTGCGCCGCTCAGCGAACGACTCGCGCAGCGCTTCCGCTTGCACGTGGTCGATCTGCCGGGACATGGCGACAGTCACGACTACGCCGCCGGTTCGCTTGAATCGAAGCGCGTGGCGCGAGCGATCGCCGAGGCGACTCCCGCGGCGGTCTGGATCGGTTGGTCGCTCGGCGGATTGATCGCGTTGCAGGCTGCGCTCGATCATCCCGCGCAGGTCCGCGGCCTCGTCGAGATCGCCGCGAGTCCGCGCTTCGTGCGCGGCGATGACTGGTCACACGCAGTGCCGGGGATGATCTTCCGTGAATTCGCCGCCGGATTGATCGCCGAGTTCCGGCCGGCGATCGAGCGCTTCCTTGCACTCGAAACGCTCGGTTCGGCCAATGCGATGGAGGAGCTGCGCGAGCTGAAGGCGCATGTGTTCGAACGTGGTGATCCGTCCGAGCAGGCTTTGCTCGACGGTCTCGCAATCCTCGATCACGCCGACTACCGCGACGAGTTGCAGCGGCTTTCGATGCCGAGCCTGTGGATCGCAGGGCGACGCGATCGGCTCGTTCCAACCGCGGCGATGCAATGGGCGGCCGAGCGATCGCCGCGCGGCCGCTTCGTCGAGATCGCGGCAGGTCATGCGCCGTTCCTGAGCCACGCCGACACGGTTGCCGAGGCGATCGTCGCATTCGCCGAAACGGCGGTTGCGGCATGAGCGGCATTTTCGATACCTCGCATGTGAGCCGCGCTTTCGGTCGCGTCGCGGCAAGTTATGACACCCATGCGGTGCTGCAGGATGAGGTGCAGAAGCGCCTGCAGGAACGCCTCGACGATGCTCCGCTCGAACCCCGACGCGTAGTCGATATCGGCAGTGGCACCGGGCGCGGCACGGCCGCCCTGCGCAAGCGCTATCCACAGGCGCAGACGATCGCGCTCGATCTGGCCTTGCCGATGCTGCGCGCGGCGAAGAAGCATCGTGGCTGGCTGCGTCCGTTCGCGCGCGTCTGCGCCGATGTGGAGGCGCTGCCGTTTGCCGATGCGAGCATCGACCTGCTGCACTCGAGCCTGTGCCTGCAGTGGTGCGGCAATCTCGAAGCCGCATTCGACGGCTTCCGTCGGGTCATGCGTCCGCAAGGGTTTCTGCTGTTCAGCACGTTCGGTCCGCAGACGTTGCATGAGTTGCGCAGCGCGTTCGCCGACGTCGATGCGAAACCGCATGTCAGTCGTTTTCTCGACATGCACCAGATCGGCGACGCATTGCTCGCGGCGGGGTTCCGCGATCCGGTGCTGGCGCGCGACAACTTCACGCTGACCTATGTCGACGTGCTCGGCCTGATGCGGGAACTGCGCGCGATCGGCGCGACCAATGCCGACAGCGATCGATCGCGCGGATTGACCGGCAAGGGTCACCTGCAGCGAGTGGTTGCCGCCTATGAATCGTTTCGCCACGAAGGACGCCTGCCGGCGACCTACGAAGTTGTCTATGCGCAGGCCTGGGCGCCCGATGCGGGACAGCCGCGACGTTCCGGCAACCAGGACATCGCGAGTTTCCCGATCGACCGATTGCGCGGATCGCGACGCAGCCGAAACTGAACGCCCTACGCATCGGCAGGGTTACACGGTGGTTCGCACTTTTGATCCAGTCAGCAAATGGTTTGAAATCGTTCGAAGCTGTCGAGGCCCAGTTGTGTCGGCCCTTCGAAGCGCTCAGCGCGAACGGTATATGCGGGCCGGACCAATAGGCTAGGATGGCGCAGGCCCGGCCTACTGAAATCCCCCCATGTCGCGTATTGCATTTGTTCTGGCGTGGTTTCCGCTCTTCACGGCACTGGCCGCACCTGCCCACGCCGATGAACCGAAGGACGATGGTCGGATGTGCGCGGGCATCGAGGACGCCGACAAGCGCCTCGAATGCTACGACCGCCGGTTCGGACGCGATGCGGCTCCCGTCGCCGCGCCACGACCGGCGAGGGCGGCAGCGGATGTCTTCTCGAATCAGGCAGTCGCCGACGTCAACCGTTGCGACAAGGGGCCGCCGAGCTCGCTGCTCGATTCGCGCTGGGAACTCGATGCCGATTCGGCAGAGGATCCGAAGCCGGCTCCCTTCTGCATTCGCCCGTATCGGCCGATCTACCTGATGCCGTTCTACACGACGCGCAGCAACCGCACGCCGAGTTCGCCCGCGCCAGAAAACACCGTGACCGAGCCCGAGGACATCAATCGCGGCGAGCTCAAGTACCAGATCAGCCTGAAGACCAAGGTGCTCAACGATCTGGTCGGCAACAACGGCGATCTCTGGATGGGCTACACCCAGGTTTCGCATTGGCAGATCTTCAATGGCGAGCGTTCGCGCCCGTTCCGTGAAACCAACTACGAACCCGATGCGAACCTCGTGTTCCGCACCGATTACGACGTGTTCGGCTGGAAGGCGCGTCTGCTCGGGGTCGGCCTCGTGCATCAATCGAACGGGCGCAGCGATCCGCTTTCGCGCAGCTGGAACCGCGCGACCGCATCGATTGGTCTGGAGCGCGACAACTGGACGATGACCTTTCGCCCATGGTGGCGCGTGCTCGAATTCGGCGAGGACAACAATCCCGATATCACCGACTACATGGGCCGTGGCGACGTCGAGATCGTGCGCGTCGTCGATGACTCGCAGTTCGCCCTGATGCTGCGCCATTCACTGCGCGGCGGCGATCGCAGTCACGGCGCCGTGCAGTTCGACTGGGCGTTCCCGCTCGCACCGCCGTTGCGCGGTCACGTGCAGATCTTCAACGGCTATGGCGAGAGCCTGATCGACTACAACCACCGCGCGTGGTACGCAGGTATCGGGCTCTCGCTGATCGAGTGGTACTGACGCCGGCTAGCGTCCTGCACTCGCAGTCGGTAGCGGCAGGCCGTATTCGCTGAGGACGGCGTCGATGTCGGCCATGCTCACGGTCTCGCCGTTGCCCACCTTGGCGGCCTGTTCAAACAGCTTCTCGATGCGGGGTTCGCCGTTCGGTTCGGGCGTCAAAACGAAGGCGCGTTGCGAGGCGATCCCGCGTTCCCATTCCGCGCGCACACGAGCCCAGTAGTCCCTCGTCTTCGTCCAGTAGTCGCGGCCCGGCGCGAAATCGAAATCGGCGATCCGTGCATAGCTGTTGATGCCGCGCTCACGCGAGATCGCGCGGCGATTGCCGGCTGCATCGACCGTCACTTTCGTGTTGTCCTGTTCGTGGATCCAGCCGGCGGGCGTCAAGGTATGCCGGTTGATCGCTTCGATGGCCTGGTAGTCCTGGCGCTTCGTGTACTCGCGACGCGGCAGCGGTCGCAGCGTGACATCGGATGTCCATGCATCGACGCCATCTTCATGGCGCCAGTGGCCGAGCCCGGAATAACGCGGCGCGTCGTCGACCTCGTAGACGACCTGTGACCACTGGCCGCGCACGGCTTCGGCCGCCAGCGGTTCGCGTTCGAAACGGCCGTTGCCGCGGAAGCGCAGCAATTCGGCGGGCTGATAGTGCCAGTCCTGTCGCCAGTGCTTGATCACGTGCACCTTGTCGTCGATTTTCATGACGAGGATGTGCTGCAGGGAGATCGTGTCGCGTTCGTCCTTGATGACCTCGACCAGCTCGGTGCCACCGGATCGCTGCGCTTCGCGCGGTACGTAACCCGGGCTCAATGCTGCCGTTTCGTCGAAGGCGAAGCGCACGCGAAACTCGCCGGCCATCGCGAGGATGCTGCGGCGGTCGCAGGCATGGCGCTGCTCGGTCGTCGTCGGCGATATCGCACACGGTGAGGCGTAGTTCGGCGGTGCCGCCTCTGCAAGCGGCTTGACCTTGGCGGCTTGCGCGTAAGGGCGCGTCGTATGACCCGTACATGCACTCAGCAGGACGGTGATCGAAAAAAGAGGAAGTGACAGGCGCGGATTCATGGCAATGATCTCAAGGCATATGCAAGGGAGACAGCCACTCGGCATTTTCGTCGTGCACGATGCGGCGCGCGATGTCGATGCCAAGCAGCGAGATTCGAAGCGGAGGTTGCGCATCGAGCACGCTGAGCCAGGGCCTCTGCAGGAAGCGGAATTCAAGCAGGCGGGCCTGCCAGCGATGACCGAGGCGAGACAGCGCGCGGCGCAGGAAGGTCGCGTGCGTGGGTGGTTCGGGGCGGACCGGCTCGTCGGGCACGAGTTCGATCGCCGAACACATCTGGTCCCAGGCCAGCACATCGGAATCGGGTAGCAGGAACAGCTTGGCGTGGGTGGCGCCGCTCGCGCTCCGGAAGCTCAGCCACTCGCGCGGCCCGTGCGGCATCACCACATGATGCGCACGCAGCGACTTGCTGGTCGCCAACAGGCCGAGGGCGGGGTGATCGAGCAGCACGGTCGAACCTTCCCGCTCGATCGGGCGTCGGTCCGGATTGCCGCTTCGTCGTTCGAGCCAGAGCACCGATCCGAGTCGCGGCAGCCAATCAAGCAATCCATCGAGGATCGATGATCCCGGCGCGGATTCGTGCACGGGCCGCGAGGCATGCGCGAAGACAGGCCCGGTGTCGGCGCCGTCCGGCAACTCGAATAGCGCGGGTGCGTCATGTAAATGAATGCCATCACTCATCGGGCGTTTCTCGCTTGCAGGCAGTTCGTGCGGACAACGGTCTGGTCAGAAGCTCGAGCGCAATCCGATGCTGGCTTCGCGGCCGGCTGCGGTGTAGCGATCCAGGGTTGTCGAAGCCGCGCTCAGGCCTTCGGAGAATCCCCAGTTCCAGTAGGTTCGATCGGTCAGGTTGGCCAGCGATGCGAACAGCTCGAGGTGTTCGTTCGGGCTCCAGCGCGCATGCAGGTCTATCGTTGCGTAACCGGGCGCGACGAACGGGTCCGGTACACCGTTCGCCGGATCGCCGGACGGCAGTCGATCCTTGCGCGCAACGAAACTGGCGAGGAGTTCTGCGCCCCAGCGGCTCCGATCGTAGCTGAGGCCGAAAACAGCCTTGCGCGGATCGATGCTGCTCAGCGGTGCATCGGCGGTCTCGTCGTCACCCCGGCCAACAGCCAGGTTCCCCTTGACGCCGAATCCGTCGAGCATCGCGGAGAATGCGCCGAGATCGAGGCCGTAGCGTGCCTCGATGCCGCGGATCTCGACGCGGCCGAGGTTGCGTGATTGGAACACCATGAGGCCATCGTCGTTGAAGCCGGCGAAGGCCAGTGATTCGATGAAGTCCCGGTAGCGGTTCCTGTACGCCGATACGCTGAAGTAGCCGAGCGTGCCGCTCGCGCGCAGGCCCGCTTCGATGCCCTTGCTGCTCTCCGGTTTCAGGTCGGGATTCGGAATGGCCGTGTAGCCGAAGGCGATGTTGGTGAAACCGATGTTGACGTCGTCGAATGGCGGCGCGCGGAAGCCCTGCGAATACTGCGTGAAGGCGCTGAGTGTCTTGTTGAATCGCCAGATCGCACCGAAGCGAGGCGACCAATGGGTGTGGCTGAGCCCTTGTGGTTCGATTCCGGGATTGTCGTCGGCAAAGATCGAATCGTTGCGCGGATCAAGCTTGTAATAGTCGAAACGGACCGACGGAATCAGGCTCAGTCGTCCATCCGCGAGGGTCATTTCGTCCTGCGCAAATACCGCGGCGTTGGTCGTTTCGGTAATCGGGAAATCACGGACCGGAAATGCATCTGGCGGGACGTTCGGCGTGCTGACGCCGGTCGTCAGGTTGAGCTGGTAACCGTCGCGCATTTCCCCGGTGCGCGTAGTCGAGAGGTCCAGCCCGTAGGTGAACGCATGCTCGGCGCCGCCCAGCGACAGGCTCTTGCGGGCGGTCAGTTCGCCGCCACCCACGCGCTGTTCGTAGTCGAAACGGCGATGGCGCTGGACGGGATTTCCGAGCACGCCGGCAGTCGCTGTCGAGCGGGCCTCGACAGTCTCCTGCACGGTGTCGCTGTCTTGCAGGTACGCCTTCCATTCAAGGCTGTCGAGCAGTCGACTGTTGAACGGGATGTCCTGGCCGAGCGCGATGCGAGTGCGCTTTCTCTCATCGTCACCCTGCAACGACGTGGTTCGCGGCCCGTTGAGCACGGTGGTCACGGCGCTGAGCGCATCGGTGTCGATTCCGGCTTTCTCGCCGTCCAGCGTGATGCGGTCGACGCGTCCGCTGTCGGCTGTGCGCACGAACTTGGCGAGCACGGCGTCGCTTCGCGTGTCCTGCGGATTCGGTCGCGTGCGCGTGTTGTCACCGCTGTCGATTTCACCCTGATTGTCACTGGCATGACCCTCGCGGCGCGTAGCCACAACCATCGCACCGCTGTCGGCATCGCCGCCCGCCCAGGTTGCCGTGGCGCTGGTCTGCCGGTTGACCGAGGAATACTGGAGCTTGCCGGCCACATAGGTTCCGCCGGTGGCGTCGAGGTAATCGGCCGGATCCTTCGTGATGTAGCTGACCACGCCGCCAAGCGCATCCGATCCGTACAGCGATGACGAGGCGCCGCGCACGATCTCGACCTGCTTCAACGCATCGACATCGACGAAGTCACGGCCCGCATTGGAAAAACTGCCGATGCCGAACTCCTGTGCAAGTGGAATACCGTCGACCTCGATGCGCACGCGATCGCCGCCGAGTCCGCGGATGCGGAATCCGCCAAGACCGAAGCGTGTCGCGTTGCCGGTGACCGTGACGCCCGGTTCGTAGCGCACGAGATCGCCAATGTCCTGCGCCAGCTGCCTGTCGATCTGGACTGCGTCGATGATGCTGACATCGTTCGCGACGTCCTTGGTCGCCCGCTGGTTGAGTGTCGCGGTCACGGTGATGCGCTCGAGCTCCTGCAGGATGCTGTCGGCAGGCGCGGCGGGCTCGGCGAGTGCACTCGCAGCGACAAGGGCAAGCGGCGCGAGGGTCAGGGTTCTGGTTTTCATGGTTGCCTGCAGTTGTTCCGGTGACTCGCGTTGGCGAGGCGCTGGCTGGCAGGAGAACCGTGGATGGGGGGACGGTTGTCGGCTGGCTGCTACGTTGGAGGTTCGATACTTTTCGCAGGCCCGCACGCATCGTAAAAAACGGATCGCTGCGCCTGCGTGCGCGGCGATCGTGAGTCGGCTATTTGGTCAGGATCAGCTTGTTGTTGCGGGTCAGGCGCAGGCGATACTCCTCGCCGGCATGGGCTATGAGCAGCTCACGGCCACCGCGCAGCAAATCGGCGCTGTCGATCCGCGCGCGGGCATCGATCGCTGCCGCGGGTTGGGGCACGCCGTGCCGGGGACTCGGTTCGAAGGTCGCCACGGGCAAGCGCGATTCACTGTTCGGCATGGGGTCACCCTGACTGCGATGCGAGTGAATGATAACGATTCGCATTTGCATGTCAAGCGTGGACAGGTCGCGTCGGAGAAAATCCTTCGCATGATCCTTGCCGGTCCGGCAATGTGGGAACAACGTCTTGCAAACCTTGCTGATATCGACGGTTGCCGTCGCGGTCGCCGAGATCGGCGACAAGACCCAGTTGCTTTCGCTGATCCTCGCGGCGAAATACCGCAAACCCGTACCGATCTGCGTCGGCATCCTGATCGCGACCCTGGCCAATCACGCGCTGGCCGGATGGATGGGGTCGGCGCTCTCGGGATTGCTGACTCCGGGCATGCTCAAGTGGATCGTGGCCGCCTCGTTCCTCGCCATCGGCTTGTGGACGCTGGTTCCGGACAAGGTCGACGATGGCGAAGTCCCGGCGCGCGGCAATCGAGGCGTGCTGGCGGCGACCCTGATCGCGTTCTTCCTCGCCGAGATGGGTGACAAGACCCAGGTCGCCACGGTCGTGCTTGCCGCGCAGTATTCGCCACTCTGGCAAGTGGTCGCCGGCACGACAATCGGCATGCTGCTGGCGAACGTCCCGGTGGTCTGGCTCGGATCGCGCTTTGCCGATCGGCTGCCGTTGCGGGCAGCCCGGATCAGCGCAGCGATCCTGTTCGTCGCCCTGGCGATCTGGATCGCCTTGCGCTGAGTTCGCCGGGACGGGCTTGATCAGTGCGCGGGTCGCCCCTGCCTGCGAAACATCGATCCGGCTTCGTCGGAATGTCCCCTAGAGCGCGTCCTGGTCGAGTTCGCCGGTGCGGATGCGCATGACCTGGTCAAGCTGCCAGACGAAGATCTTGCCGTCGCCGATCTTGCCGGTGTTGGCGCTCTCGCGCAGGGTTTCGACCACGCGTTCGAGCTGGTCTTCGGCGATGGCGATCTCGATCTTGATCTTGGGCAGGAAGTCGACGACGTACTCCGCCCCGCGGTAAAGCTCGGTATGCCCTTTCTGCCTGCCGAATCCCTTGACCTCGCTGACCGTGATGCCTTGCACGCCGAGATCGGCCAGTGCTTCGCGTACATCGTCGAGCTTGAATGGCTTGATGATCGCCATGACCATTTTCATGCGCGTTTCCCGTCTGCATCCGGCGTTGCGTCGACTATAACCGGAATCGGTTTTCCTGCAGGCCGTGTACGAGATTTCCTACACGGGAATCAGAATATGCCCACTGCGCATGCGTGAACCCGTGCCTAGACTGTTTGCCCAAGGGATGGCCCGTCGGCAACACCGCTGACGCAGGCGCAGGGACGCGAGCACGGAAGCAGGCAAGGAAGCGCGCAGGGATCAGCAGCCGGCCGCGGCGATGCTTGCATCGTCGCGGCCGGCACCTTCGCCACCGGTGCATTCGCTCGGGTATCGGCGAAAAGCTCCTGCAACGTCAGCCGGGTACCATTGCGTTTTCTGCTCGTATCGAGGTTTGCCATGATCAATGCCGTCACCATCGACGAACTGGCCCAGCGTCTCTCCGCCCTGGTTCCTTCCGGAATGAAGGAGGCGCGTGACGATCTCGGCCGGAATTTCCGCGCCGTCCTGCAGTCAGGCCTCGGCAAGCTCGATCTGGTCACGCGCGAGGAGTTCGACGTGCAGCGCTGCGTGCTGCTGCGCACGCGCGAGAAAATCGAGCAGCTCGAACGCCAGCTCGCGGCGCTGGAAGCTTCCCTGTCCGCCCAACCGCGACATTGATGGCGACGGCCGCAGGGTCGACGGCCGCCTCATTCCATTCGACCTCACGACGGCACTTCGAACATGAGTCTTGCCGTCGTCTACAGTCGCGCACAGGAAGGCGTAAGCGCACCGCTGGTCACGTGCGAGGTCCATCTCTCGGGCGGACTGCCGAGCACCGCGATCGTCGGCTTGCCCGAGACCGCGGTTCGCGAAGCACGCGACCGGGTGCGCGCGGCGATCCTCAATTGCCAGTTGGACTATCCGCAGCGCAAGGTGACCGTCGGCCTGGCGCCGGCTGACCTGCCGAAGGATGGCGGCCGCTTCGACCTGCCGATCGCGGTCGGCATCCTCGCTGCGAACGGCAGCATTCCGCGCGACGCGCTGGACCGGTTCGAATTCCTTGGCGAACTCGCGCTGTCCGGCGAGCTGCGTGCCGTGCATGGCGTCCTGCCGGCGGTGCTGCGGGCCGCAAAGACCGGACGCAGCGTGATCGTGCCGCGCGAAAACGCCGCCGAGGCGGCCCTGGTCAGTGGCGTCGACGTGCGCAGCGCGGCCACCCTGCTCGACGTATGTGCCCACCTGTGCGGTCGCGAGCAATTGCCCGTTGCCGTGCGCGGAACAACGATCGTGTCGCCGGTCAATGAGCCCGACCTCGGCGACGTGCGCGGCCAGCAGCACGCACGGCGTGCACTCGAAGTTGCTGCGGCCGGAGCCCACAATCTGCTCCTGGTCGGACCTCCGGGAACCGGAAAGACCATGCTTGCCTGCCGGCTGCCCGGCATACTGCCGCCGCTTGCCGAACATGAAGCGCTCGAGCTTGCCGCAGTCCGCTCGGTGGCGGGGATCGGTACCGAGATCAGCGACTGGATGCGCCGGTCGTTCCGCGCACCGCACCACACGGCATCGGCAGTTGCCCTGGTTGGAGGCGGCTCGGTGCCAAGGCCGGGCGAGGTCTCGCTGGCGCATCACGGCGTCCTGTTTCTCGATGAACTGCCCGAATACGATCGCCGCGTGCTCGAGGTATTGCGCGAGCCGATCGAATCGGGCCATATCACCATTTCACGCGCCGCACGCCAGGCCGAGTTCCCGGCACGATTCCAGCTGGTCGCGGCGATGAATCCCTGTCCTTGCGGCCACGCCGGTGATCCGGGCGGCCGTTGTCGCTGCACGCCGGATCAGGTCGCGCGCTACCGATCTCGGATTTCAGGCCCGTTGCTCGATCGCATCGACCTGAAACTCGAAATGCCGCGCGTCAACCACGCCGAGCTGCGCAGCGTCGGCAGCGGCGAATCCTCCGATGTGGTGCGCGAGCGCGTCGCACGTTCGCGCGAGCGCCAGATGGATCGCTCGGGGAAACCGAATGCCTGGCTCAGCAACCGCGAAACCGAGCGCGACTGCGCCCTGGCCGGGCCCGAGCAGGCATTGCTGGACCGCGCGGTCGAGCGGCTCGGCTTGTCGGCGCGCGCCTACCATCGCGTATTGCGCGTCGCGCGCACGATTGCCGATCTGGGTGCCAGCACGACGATCGAAGGGGCCCATCTGTCCGAAGCGATCCAGTACCGGCGTTTCGATCCGGGCAACTGACTTGCGGTGTCCGGACGACGCGCCCACGGCAATCATGCTGCAGCGGAGTGCAGACCTGCGTAAACTTGTCGCATATGTCCATTCCCGCTTCCGTACTCGCGCACCCCGTATTCAGGAACCTGCAATGTCCGCAGCGCGGCGGCATGCGTGGCCTGCTCGATGCGGCAACCGCGCTCGCGTCGGCGTCGCGCGATGCGGTGTGCGCGATTCTCGTCAGCAGTACCGGGTCGGCGCATCGCGAGCGCGGCGCGATGGCCCTGCTCGACGAAGGCGGCCTTCGTGCGGGCTCGCTAGGCGGAGGCAGCCTGGAACGTAAGTTGCTGCAGGCGAGTCGCGAGGTTCTTGCGAGCGGGCACGTCGATGTCCTGCATGTCGATGCGCTCGATGACAGCAGCCATACTTCGACAGCGCGCGGCGTCGAGACCGGTTCGATGCAGATCGTGCTGGTGCCGATGCCGGCGGGCGGGTCGCCGTTGCGCGAAGCAATGCTGGCCGCGTGCAATGACAGCGCCTGGCTGCGCCTGCGCCTGGATCTCGTCCGCGATCCCGTGGCGCGCGATGAAGCGGGGTTCGGTGAGGCACGTACCGGAAACCGCATGTTTGCCTTCGACCGACGTGGCCGGGCTTGTCCGGGGCCGGTCGAGTTCGTGCAACACGTCAGTCTCGGATTCGCGCCACCGCCTCGCATCGCCCTTTTTGGCGTGGGCCCTGAATCGCGGGCGCTGGCTTCCATCGCGCGCCTGCTCGGCTGGTATGTCGAAGCGGTGGACGCGCGCCCGGACACGGACCCGTATTTCGACGGCGACAGCGTCGATCGTGTGCACGGCATCGCTCCGGAACAACTGCCTGACCTGCTCGCCGAACGCCACTACGACGCCGCCGTCGTCGGGGGTCACGATTTCGATACCGATGCGCGCCACTTGCTGCACCTGGGCGCGACCGGCATCGGCTATGTCGGTTTGCTTGGGCCGCCGGAACGACGCGATGCCCTGCTTGGCAGGCTCGGTGACATCGTTGCCACCCAACTCGAACCGCGGCTCTACGCGCCAATCGGCCTGCGGCTCGGCGGAGAAGGTCCGGAAGTGACCGCGCTTGCGATAGCGGCACAGCTTCAGTACTACCTTTCGCACGACATGCATGCCTGAGGATCGGTCGCCACGGCACGGCGCCGTGATCCTCGCCGCAGGGCATTCGCATCGGCTCGGCATACCCAAGCAGTTGCTCGAGATCGACGCCGAGACGCTGGTCCATCGCGCGGTGCGATTCGCGCTCGAGACGGATCCACTCGATTGCATCGTGGTCGCACTTGCGGATGCCACCGACGTCGAGCGCGTGCTCGGCGACCTGCCATGCCGCATCGTTGCCTGCGCCGACTCCGCGCGTGGAATGTCGATCTCGTTGCAAACGGGCCTGCAGGCGCTCGATCCGGCCTGCGCGGCCGGGCTGATCGTGCTTGTCGATCAACCGGCCGTCACGCCGAGGCACCTGTGCGCGCTGCGCGATGCCTGGCTCGACGCGCCTTCTCAGGCAGCGGCCAGCGGCTACGCGGGCACGATCGGCGTGCCCGCGATGTTGCCGCGCACCTGGTTCGGACACATCAACCCGACCGACCGCGACCACGGCGCGCGCGATCTGCTGCGCGCAAGGCGCGCTGAAGTCCAGGTCGTCGCGGCGGCGCGACTCGCGTTCGACATCGACTCGCCCGATGACCTCGCGATGCTCGATTCCGACGAGTCCTGTTGATCCGGCCCGTACGGCTTTCAATCTATTTGCGGGCCGGACCAACAGGATCGGATCATGCAGGTGCGGGCGGAGCCTTCGGCCAGACACTGCCGAGAGGATCGAACTCGATCTCGTCGATCGAATCGCCGCGCCAGCCGAAGCCGCAGACAGCAAGCACCCCCTCCAGCATCGGATCGAGTCCGAATATCGACTCGATGTCGCGCTCGTTCACCGCGGCCGTGATGAAGGCGGCCAGTCCGCGCTCCGCCGAAGCCAGGTACAGGGCTTGCGACAGATGGCCAGCATCGAGGATCACCGCGCGATAGGCCTTGGCGTGATTGCGGTACTTCCAGAACGTGCGACGGAAACGGCTGGCGAGCACGATGACCACATGGGCATTCATGAAATGCCGTTGTCCGGCGACCATGCGCAGGGCGATCGCGGCGCTCTCGTGTGCCTCGATCCGACCAAGCGGTTCCAGGGCATGGTCAACCGGATGGTAGTGGTAGAGGCCAGGCGCCACCCCTTCGACGTTTTGCACGAGCAGGTAGGCTTCGGTCGGATGCAGGCCGCCGGCCGAAGGCACGGCGCGTTTCATCACGGTGATGCCAGGCTCGTCGCTGGTTGCCCGCGCACCAAATGCACGAAACAGCGTGCTGGCGAAATCCTCGGCCGAGAGCGCGCGTGACGCATCCCAGTTGCGACAGGTCACGCGTTGGCGGATCAGCTTTTCCAGTTCCGTCTCGCGGGCCGGGCCCAGCGCGATGCGCCGGGAAGGCTCGACCCGCTCGCGCACGGGAGTCTCCGGTGTGCCGAGACGTTCCAGGAACGGGCGATCCGTTTCATCGCCGAATCGACGTTCCGCCTCGAGGGTATCGACCGCGTGCCAGCGCGTATGCCGATGCAGCGCCGCGGAGAATCCGCGCCAGTGGCTGGCCCGGACCTGCTCGTCCTGTTCACGCAGCGCGGCGTGGTCGTCGCCGTCGCTGATCAGCAGGCCTTTTGCGATCAATCCTTCGAGCAGTTGCCAGGGGAGGTTTCCGCCCGCTTCGGCAGGATCGATCCAGTTCTCGGGCGACAGCATGCCGAGTGCGCTCACTTCGTCGGCATCGAGCGGGATTTCCTCGTCGCGATGCGCGGCCAGTGCAATCCATTCGCGCACTATCTCGATGCCTGTGCCGCCGGTCACGAGTTGCCCGAGATCGAAATCGAGGCGCTCCCGCGGTTCGATGAATACCACGGCACAGCGACGTACTTGCATGAAGACATTCCGCGCAAAAGAGATCTGCTAGCCTACGCAGTGCAGGGGTCGGGGAACAAGCGCGGGGCGCATCGCCGCGCCCTTCGGCGCTTGCGACCACCAGTCACCGAGCCGCGCATGGATGCCGGAAAGCGCACTGGACTTTGTTCGATTCCGCAAATCAAATCAGGGGAACGCACCATGAGTGGGACACGCTTGCCGAAGGAACATGAATTGAACCTGCTGAAGAAGCTGTCGAGTGACGATGCTTACCGCGCACGTTTCGAGAAAAGCCCGGCGGATGCGTTGAAGGAGATCGGGGTGCCTGACAGCACCGTATCGTCACTGGATCCGGCAAGCCTCAAGCCGGGCCAGCTTGCCGACAAGTCGGCCATAGCCGACGCACATTCGAAACTGGACCAGCAATCGTTGCTCGGACACGCCTGCATGGTCTTCCCGATGCTCAGGCTGAACTATGGCGGCGGGTCGCCGGACAAGGCTGTCTGAAGCTTCGTGATCCGACTGGCGTATGCCGGATGCACTTTTGCGTCCGGCCAAGTCTTCGTGAATTCGGCCAGCGACGCCTTGGCCGACTTCCGGTCGTCGCCATCCAGAGCCAGTTCGGCGCCGCGCAACAGGGCCAGATTGGATTGCTCGATGTTGTACGCGGTCAGGATGTTGCCCGGGGAATACTCCGCGAAAGCGCGGCCGCGATGACCTGAAAGCCAGCGGGCTTCATCCAGGGCAGGCAATGCCTTGTTGGCGGCGGCGTAGGTGTTCATCAGGACGACGTGGGCGACATACGGCTCGGTCCCGTCAAGCATCGGCTTGATCTTCGCGACAGCCTGTTCGGTGCGACCGGCGTTTCGATCGAGTTCGGCTGCGACAAGCGTGCGAAGTTTGTGGTTCAGCGAGTTCGCGGAATCCGCGTCCACGCCGACACTGGCCATCGCCGACCCGGCCAACGCCGTGGCGTCGAGAGACGCGGCGAGATAGGCGAGCACGAGAATCCGGGTGCGTGACGCGTCGTGATTTCCCGGCGAGGAACCCTTCAAGGCACGCGCAGCCCTTTCCACTTGCGTGCCAATTTCGGCAATGCGCTGCTTGCGATCCGCGGCCAGGCCTTCTGCTCCGAGGCTCAGCAGCGAGGTTTCGAATACCCCGGCCAGGACGCTGTCATCGGCTGCTTTTCCGCCCGCGTCGGCAAGCAGGCGCCTGGCCCCCGACACATCGCCCCGGTCCACCAAGAGTCCGGTCCTGAGTGCAGTCCGCGCAGAAGCAACAACGGGATTCTCGCTCGGGCTTGCGTCCGGCGATCGCGCGAGCACTTGTTCGGCTTGCTCCGCTTTTCGCTGTGCGGCCAAGGTCGCGGCGTGATATTCGGTTCGGATGAAGCCCGCGGATTCCGCTTCAGAGAAGCGTCGGAGGGCTTCTTCGAAGCGATCGTTGCCGAGCTGGAGTATTCCGAGGAGGTGAAGCGATGGCAGCCGCGATGGATTGCGGACCGATGCCGAGGCATCGGCGAGCTTCAGGGTCGCATCGTCGAAACGGTTCGCATCGCGCCAGCTGACATAGGCGAACCCGCCCGTGCCCGCAAAGAAATCGGGATAGGTTTTTGCCAGCGCAGCCCATCTGGAGAGGGTGTCCGGCTTCTTCTCGACGGTCGAAAGCATCACCTCCGCATACAGCACGTCGCGCGTCGAGAGACGATCGTGCTCTGCCAGTGCCTTGTTGAATGCGGCCGAGGCTTGCTCCGTGCGGCCCGAACTTGCATGGATGATCGCGATCCGCAAGGTCGCGGAAGCCAGGCCCGGATCGATAGCCAGGGCCTGGTTGTAGAGGGCCAGTGCCTCGTTGAACTGGCCGCGTGCATTGCTGCCAATGGCGAGCGAGTAGGCCTTCAAGGCATCGAGATTCTTCGTGGCGACCTTTTCCAGCGGCATGGATTCGTTGGAGACGGTGGCGAGTGCTTCGCCGAGCCGCACGCGCAGGCGACTGTTGATCGTGTCGAGCGAAGGCAGGATCGATTCCTTGCCGATGCCATCGGCGGTTTCGGAATAGACCGTGGTCTGGGTCTGCGGATCGATCACCTCGGCGGTGATGCGCACGCGCCCGCCGATCTCGGCGATCGTCGGCAGGATCAGCGCCCGGGCACCGTCGCGGATCGCCACTTCCGAACCCACCGCGCGATCGATCTCGGTCCTGGCCGGATCGCGTTGCATGCGCGTGATCGTGTCGCGGACCTTCAGATCAGGCAGCACGTTGACGTAGCGCGATTGCTCGAGACCGATGCGCAGGGCGCTTTCCAGCGCATCATCGAACACCGTCTCGCCGGTCAGGTTGTGCAGGCTGCCGACCACGACCCAGTCGCGCTCGGCAAACGCGATGGCCGGATCCGGCCGCAGGAACAGGATCAGCGGGGTCGCGATCAGTGCCGCGACCACCAGGGCCTCGATGACGACCGTGGCCGGACGCCGCCAGAACGGCACCTCGCGATGCGCCTTGCTCGACCAGGGCGGCGCCTTGAGTGGAGCGAAGCCTTCTTCGCCGACCTCGAACACCGGCACCGGATCGGGCACGCCGCGGAAGCGATAGCGGCCGTGGGTGCGCCAACGCAGTTTGTCGAGCTGATCGCCGAGTTCGCCCTGGGCGCGGTGGGCCAGGGCATAGGCGATGTTGGACAACAGGATCTGGCCGGGCAGGGCCAGGCTCATCAGGCGCGAGGTGATCGGCTTGACCAGGCCTTCGACTTCGACCGGCTTGGCGCCCTTGGCGACATCGTCGGGACTGTTGTCCCAGACCACGACATCGCCGACATGGATGCCGACGCGGGCGGCCAGCTGGGTGTTCTCGGCGGCATTGAGCTGCTTGAGGCCGCGCTGGTAGTCGAGGGCGAAGGCGACCGCCTGGACCGGGCGTTCGAACATCATCATGAAGCCGTCGGTCTTGTCGATCTCGCGACCGCCGTGGCGATCGGCCAGGGTGCGCGCCAGGCGATCGTGCTTGCGGATCAGTTCCGCCGCCGCGCGATCCCCCAGGCGCTCCACCAGCGCCGTCGATTCGACCAGGTCGCAGAGAGCCAGCGTCCGCAGCACCGCGTTGGTGCTGCTCTGCGGCTCCGCGGCTTGTGTAACGCCTGCACTCACGACAAATCCCTGTTTCCAAAGGCAGGACGATCAATTCTGCACTGCTTAGTGCACAATTTCCAGTGGAAGGACCTGGCGCATTGTTCATGCCCGACGATCAGGTCGTTCATCGCGTCGTGCTTGTGGCGCGTCGGGACGAGGCCATCTAGGGCGAACCCACAACAGGAATCCGCCATGACGACCGCATCCTACCCGACCACACCACGTTGCGTGACGCGCATCGTGACTGGCCAGCCAGTCAGCGACGGCGCTGGCGTGAAGCTCAATCGCATCATCGGGCAACGTGCGCTCGACACGCTCGATCCGTTCCTGATGCTGGACGAATTCCGCTCGGATCAGGCAGGCGACTATCTGGCCGGTTTCCCGAACCATCCGCATCGCGGCTTCGAGACCGTGACCTACATGCTGGCCGGACGCATGCGCCACGGCGACAACCAGGGCAACAGTGGCCTGCTCTCGCCCGGCAGCGTGCAATGGATGACGGCCGGCAGAGGCATCGTGCATTCGGAAATGCCCGAGCAGGAGGACGGAATGATGTGGGGCTTCCAGCTCTGGGTCAATCTGCCTGCCAGGGACAAGATGACCGCGCCACGCTATCAGGACATCGCCCCGGACAAGATCCCGCAGGTCAATCCGGCGACAGGCGTCGCGGTGCGCGTGATCGCCGGCGAATTCGAAGGTGTCAGCGGACCGGTCGCGGGCGTGGCCACGGAACCGGTCTATCTCGACGTGTCGCTGGATGCCGATGCCTCGGTCGATCTGACACTGCCTGCGGGGCACAGTGCTTTTGCATATGTGTATGACGGGTCCACGCTGATCGGTGTTGATGCCGACGCGCAGCGCGTCACGCGCGGCCAGCTCGCGGTGCTTGGTTCCGGTGACCACGTGCGGGTCGCGGCGGGCGGCGCGGCGAGCCGGTTGATCGTCGTTGCGGGCAAGCCCTTGCGTGAGCCGGTGGCCAAGTACGGGCCGTTCGTGATGAACACGCCCGAGCAGATCGCCGAGGCGATCCGCGATTTCCAGTCAGGCGCGTTCTGAAAAACGCATGAAAGACACCGCCAGCGTCATGGCCGGTCGCCTACACGATCGGCCATGCACCGACGAGGTACAGCCCCGCCATGCGGACCGCGTTGCAGCAGCTGAGTTCGGCGAACAGGCTCATCGTGCATGCCCGGTTGTGCCACACGTCCGGGCGTAACGCGGGTCTTGCGTGCGCAGGCGCTCGACGATCGCGCGGAAGCGCGGCTCGCAGCGGATGGCATCCATTGTGGGCATGGTGATGCCCCAGTCCACGGTGTTGCCCAGGTGGCGGGACATGCGATCGAGATAGTCCAGCGCCAACCCCGGTTCGCCGAGCAGGATGATCTCCGCGGCGACCACATGATCCTCCATCGCATTGCCGCTGCCGGCGATGACCAGGCTGTTGAAGGGCAAGGCGGCGAGTCGCCTGGCGACCGCCTGTTTGTCGCCGCGACCAGCGAGTGCGGCGACCAGTTCACGGTCGTTGGCTTCGTTGCCGGGGTTTTGCAAGGCCGACACGCTTTCCCGGAAGGCGAGCGCCTCGTCGTGGTTGCCGGCGATGTGTTCGGTCAGCGCCACGTACTGCAGGCAGGCCAGGAAGTTCGGTCGCGTTACCAGCAGCTTGCGGCAGAGCGCATTCGCTTCGTCGTTGCGGCCGAGGGCGATCAGCGTGAAGGCGAGGTTATCGGTGATCACCGGCGACAGTGGATCCAGGCGCGCGGCCTGCTCCAGGGAGGCCAGTGCCTCCTTGGGCCGTCCGCTGGCCACGAGCAGGTTTCCACGCCATTGATAGGCGGTCGCGAACGATGGCCGCAGCGCGATCGCGCGATCGAGCAGCGCGGATCCGGTGTCGAGGTTGCGCTTGTTCATCGCGGTGTTGCCGAGCGCGGCGTAGGCTTCGGGCAGGGTCGGATCGAGCGCGATTGCGCGGGCGGCGAGGTCCTCGGTTTTCGCCACTGATTCCTCCCAGCTGTAGCGGTCGCTGTAAGCAGGAACCACGGTGTAGACGAGGGCCTGGCCCGCGTAGGCGCCTGCGAATGCCGGATCGGCCTCTGCCGCCTGTTCGAACAACGCGAGTGCGTCCAGCATGTCCTTCGCCACGCGGCCATGCCACAGGCTGACACCGCGCAGGTAGAGGTCGTAGGCAGCGAGGTTCTTGGTGCCATGGTTTGTGCCGACTGCCGCGCCGGCGATGGTGACCTTCATCTGCGCGCCAATCGCCTGCGCAATCTCGTCCTGGATCGCGAAGATGTCCTCGAGCTTGCGGTCGTAGGTCTCCGACCAGAGGTGGAATCCGGATTGCGCGTCGATCAACTGGGCGGTGATGCGCACCTGGTCGCCCTGCTTGCGCACGCTGCCTTCGAGCACCAGGCGCACGCCGAGCGCCTTGGCGATGACCGGTATTTCCTGGTTCTTGCCCTTGAACGAAAACGACGACGTGCGTGCGGCGACCTGCAGCTCCGGCGTGCCGGCCAGCACATTGAGGATCTCCTCGCTGATGCCGTCGGAGAAGTACTCGTTGACCGCATCGCCGGACATGTTGACGAACGGCAGGACGGCGATCGAGTTGGCGCGCGCCTTCGATTTTTCCGCTTCCGCAATGGCACCGAGTTCGACCGTCGTGCGTTGGACCAGTTCGACGTCTCGCTGCGGGTCGAAGACGAATTTGTCGACGAGGAAATAGCCGATGGCGAGCAATGAAACTGCCAGCAGCATGCGATCCATGCGACGCGCCGTGTGCGGCGCGATCGACTGTTCGCGATCGACCTCGGCATCACGCTTGAGTCCCTGCGGCGTGAGTTCGAAGATCCAGGCGAACATCATCGCCGGGATGAAGCCGACCGCGAGCACGAGCACGATGCTGCGCGCGACCCATTCGGGCGCGCCGAACATCGGCAGCACGGTGCCCGCGACCTGCACGATCAGCCACGCACCGACCAGGTACAACCCGGCCATGCGGATCACGTTGCGGCGGCGCAGTTCGGCGACGAAACTCACTGCGGCGGCTCCGGTTTCCCGCGCGCCAGCATGTCCTTCAGGAGCGGGTTGTAGTTCTGGATCAGATTCAGGGCCACGCCCTGGTTGGCGACCCAGAACCGGAGTTCTTTCAAAAGCCCGGGGTCTTCCAGGTAGCCGGCCAGCACCGCTTGCGCCTGCGCTTCGGACACCGGCGAATCGCAATTGAGCAGGTACTGTTCGCTCGGGTTGGGTTGTTGCCAGCACTTCGCCCAGATGTGGTCGGCCACGACCGAAGGCGTCAGCCCGCGCACGATCTTGCGGTACTCCGGTTGCAGCATGAACAGGTAGGCGGTGCCGGAACCGTTCTCGAGGTAGTACTGGGATAGCGCATCGCGCAGGCCCTGGTCCCGGATCAATCCCAGCTCGCCACCACTGCGCATCTCCTGGTAGGTCGAATCCGAGGTCACCCATTGCCACAGCTGGCTGGACTGGTAGAACGCCAGTACGATTTTCCAGGCGGAGCCTTCCACCAATTCGCCGGTTTCGGCGTAGCGGATGGCACCCTTGCCGTAAGCGATCACCTGGCCCCACATGGTTTCGCGGCGCCGGATCGATTCCAGGTCAGCCTGCAGGTTGACGTGGATGCGGGTCAGGTAGGCCTTTGCCTTGACGTCTTCGGCGCGTTGCTCGTTCCAGTTGGCGGCCTGGATGCCGAGAAACACGCCGGCCACGAGCAACACGAACTCGACCAGGATCGTCGTCCAGTTCTGTTCCTTCAGCGTTTGCGCGAAGCGACCCAGGATCATGGTTGCTCCTTCGCGATCTCGAGGAATCCCTCGAAGACATCGCGGTTGTTTCCGGTCAGGTCCTGTAGCCGCGTTTCGATATCGGCGACGCGCAGGCGCAGGTAGGGCAGGGTCTGCGGGGCGCTGCGCAACGCGTCGACGGCGGCGTTGATGTCGGCCTCGGACAAGCCGGTTTCGCAGGGGTAGTCGATCACCTGGTCGAACCCGCGGAAGTCGCCCGGCAGGATATAGCGATCGCCGCATTGCCTGGCCAGCGCGCGTTGCGTCTCGTTGGGGATGGTCATGCGGAACAATTGGCGGTAGTGGGACTCGATGCCTTCCTTCGCCAGGTTTTCGAGCGTGGTGAGGCTATAGGCGCGCACAGCCAATTGCAGCAGTTCGCGGTCCTCGATCAAACCGATGCCGCCGGTCGAGATCAACTCATCGTAGGTCGCGCGTCGGCCGGCGCCCTGCTTGTACTGGGTGGCGCGGTAGGCATTGACGAGGAAAGCTTCATTCGAGAGCGGTGCCTTGCCGCTAAGCGCGTCCGCGGTGGTTTCGGTCGCGTCGCGCACGTCGCGGTAATACGCCAGCAGGAACTGGTAGCGCCAGCCTTCCTTGCGCAGATCGTCCTTCAGCCGCTCGGTGAAGACCGCGGACTTGTCCCGGCTCAGGCGCGTCTCGTTCCAGTTGGATACCTGGATGCCGACGAACACGCCGATCACCACGATGCAGAAGTCGATGCCGATCGCGGTCCAGTTCTGCTCGCGGACGTGTTCGATGACGCGACGCAGGATCATGGTTGACTTCCGGCGGGCGTCGAGTCGACCCTGAGTGCTGCGAGTGCACGTTCGATCGCCGCAACATCACCGCTGAGATTGGCGTGCGCGGAGTACACATCCGAATACTGATGGCGCAGTTCCGCCAGCACGACCGGGTCGGCGTGCAAGGCGGCTGCTGTCGACGCGACGACTGCCGGCGCGATGTCGAGCACGCAGTCGGCCATGAACCCGGTGATCTGCTGGACTTCGTCGCGGATATCGCTGCACCCCTTGCGCAGGGCCTTCTGCAGCGGCAGCGGGACGATCGTTCGGACATGATGCCGATAGGCGGAGTTGCCGAGGATGCCCAACTGATCGCGTGCCGTGTCGAATGCGAAATATTCGGCCGCGTGGCTGGCTGCCTCGCGCGGAAGCAGACCCGTGTCGCCGGACGAGACGATCTCGTTCCAGGTCGCGTGCGACGGCGCGCGGTAGTTTATCTCGCTCGCGCGGTAGGCGTTGACCACGAGCATCTGCGCATCGGCCACCGGGTCCGTCAGCAGCGCGTTGGTGCGTTCGACCGCCTCAAGCACGGCAGCATAGTACGCAGCGAGCTCGCGCCGTCCGGCGAGGTCGCGTTCGAGGTCCGCTGCCAGGCGCGCGGCGTACGCGCGTCCGCGCCGTTCGTCCGCCAGCGATGCGTTCCAGTTCGCGACCTGGATGCCGACGAACACGCCGATCACGACGATCACGAAGTCGATGCCGATCGCGGTCCAGTTCTGCTCGCGGACGTGCTCGATGACGCGGTGTAACAGCATGGTGCGCTCCCCTGTCGGCCCGTCATTCACAGTGGTAGTCGCCGCTCGTGTCCTTCTTGCACTGGTCCGGCGGCCCGGCCTCGTCCCAGTACGCCGCCAGACCCATCCTGCGCAGGAATTCCGGGAACTCGGGCGTGCGGCGCGCTTCGGTCAGCGGCGGACTGAACAATTCGCCCATGAGCAGGCCGTCGTTGGTGGTGGACCGGTCCTGCAACAGAGCCAACGCACGTGCGGGTTCGCCGACGTGGGCCAGGACATACGGCGCAACGCCGCTGACATACGGGGGCCGGGTGGCGAGATGGGCATCGATCAGGGCCAGCGCCTCGGTCCTGGCCTCTGCATCGCCGAGGCAGGCGCGCGCGAACACGTCCGTCGCGCCCGCAGGGAATGCGGTGGAGAAATACTTCAGGCCAGCCGCAAGCGAGGCGATGCCGGCATCCCGGTTTCCGCGCTGCCGTTCCAGTCCCCACTGGGCGATGCCGACGAAGGAATGGCCGCCTTCCGCCGCACGACGCAGCAGTCGTTCGGCCAGTTCGAGTTCGCCATCGGCCACATGCTCGCGGCCGCGCCAGAGCAGCGCATTGGGCAGCAGCGGGTCGAGCTGCAAGGTCCGGTCGAGCGCGATGATTCCCTGGCGCCGGTAGCCGGCCTGGGTCTGCGTGATCGCCCACCAGAAATTCGCCGTCACATCGTCGGGTTCCAGCGCCAGCGCGCGAGCAAAGGCGGCGTCGCTCTCGCGATGCTTGCGCTGGTACCGGAAGACCAGGCCGAGCACCGCGTGCGGTTCGGCCAGCGAGGGGTCGAGTTGCGCCGCGCGCAGGGCGAATTTCTCGACAGCGGCCACGGCCGCGTCGAATTCGACGGTGTCGGCATTGAGTGCCACGGCATACAAGGCCGCCAGGCGCGCGTAGGCGCGCGCAAAGCCCGGATCGAGCGTGGTGGCCTGGTCGAGCTGCGCCA
>ERZ795059.1041-NODE-1041-length-32306-cov-8.947040_pt1 | contig 32306 bp, 17 predicted proteins | sample MGYA00375143_ERZ795059 | MGnify/ENA primary metagenome ERZ795059 (study PRJEB30188, sample SAMN05720168) | activated sludge metagenome | isolation source: Anaerobic digester | place: USA | collected 2015-01-07 ... | reverse complement strand
ATTTCCTCGACACCGGTGCGATGCGGCGTAGTGGTTGAAAAAGGAACGGTGTGGTTTCTAGCAGGATTGTTTCCTTCCGAGGGGGTGTATTGCTGCGCGCTGGATGCGGAGACGGGGGCGGTGCGCTGGAACACGAGGGTCGAAGCGGATATTGCGCCTCAAGGGTATCTTGTGGCCTCGGCAACGCGGTTGTTTGTCCCGACGGGCCGCACCAGCCCGGCAGTGTTCGACCGGGAAACCGGTAAATTTCTCCAGCAATTGGGCGGAGGCGGCGGGGCGTATGCCGTGCTTGCCTGTGACACACTGGCGAGCGGCCCGGGACGCCGCGGCGGCACGGAATTGACGTTATCGGATCCGAATACCAACGAGAGCATTGCGCAATGTGATGGTATTGCGATGGTGGTGGATGGTCCAATGGCCTATATTCAATCCCAAGATGAGATCAAAGTGCTTGACCGGCCTCATTTTTTGGAATTATCACGGATATGGAATCAGCGCAATGCCGAGCGCAGTGCGCTGGACAAACAGCGTGGAGAAGCAGAAGCCCGCTTGGATTTCGCAGAAGTAAAACGGCTGAAGACCGCCATGGAACCCATTGAGGCGGCCATGGCGGATCTTGACAAACAGCGCGAGGCGTGTTACCGGTGGAAGCAGCCTTCGGAGTGTCCTTATGCGCTTATTTTAGCGGGTGATGCGTTGTTTGTGGGCGGCGAGGGGAAAGTGGCCGCGCACAGTATTCAAGATGGCAAGAGGATATGGGAAGCGCCCGTGCCGGGACGCGCATATGGGCTGAGCGTAGCGCAAGGCCGCTTGTATGCAAGCACGAGTGAAGGGAACATTCATTGTTTTGCTTCGTCCCCTGTGACACAGCCTGCCGTAATTGCGCAAACAGTTATTTCTTCTCCGCCGAAGGAAGACGCCTGGAGTCCAGTGTATGAACAATTGGTGGAGCGTGCATTAAAGGAAGTTGGAACGAACAAGGGATACTGTGTTGTATTGGGGTGCGGGGAAGGCCGGTTGGCGCACACGCTGGCATTGCACAGCGAATTTACCATCATTGATGTTGAAAAAGATGTTGAGTCAGTTCGGAATGCACGGAAGCGGTTGAAAGAATCCGGGCTCTATGGCGCGCGGGTGAGCGTGCAAGAATGCAGTGACACAACCCTGCCCTACACTACTTATATGGCGAATCTTGTTCTATCGGAGGCCGCATTGCGCACAAGCGCATTGGAAGTTCCCGCAAACGAGGTGGTGCGTATTCTGGAACCCTATCGGGGCGCAGCCGTTCTGGGGCGTCCCATCGGTTGCCCGAAGAGCAGTTCATTGACAACAGAGGCGCTGCATGTGTGGAGTGACGGGATGCCGGAAGTTAAAATTCATGAAGATGATGGTGTATGGGCAGTTCTCCGGCGCACGCCGGCGCCTGGAGCCGGGGAGTGGACCCAGCTCTATTCCGATTCGGGGCATACCGCGTGCAGCATGGATCAGGTACAGGGCCCAATGAAAGTATTGTGGTTCGGTGAGCCGGGACCGCGCGATATCATTGATCGCCATCACCGCCCTATGTCGTCTTTATTTAAACAGGGGCGTTTGTTTATTCCGGGAGACAATCTGGTCATGGCCGCGGATGGGTATAACGGCACGTCCCTCTGGCGCTTGGAAGCGCCGAACTCACGGAGGGTGGGCTCGCTCAAAAATTGCGGGCATATGGTGATCACGGATGACCTGCTGTATATCGCAGCGAAAAATGAGTGCTGGGCCGTGCGTCCCGATACGGGTGTCCGTGCATTTACCTTCGAGGCCCCGCAAAAAGAGGAGGAGCCCTGCGACTGGGGTTATCTCGATTGTGTGGGGGATCGCCTGATTGGTTCAGGACAAGCCGCGGATGCTTCATTTAATGAGTTGAGCAAGGGCATGGTCAATATCATTGAAGGCGATCACCGCCCCATGATTGCGAGTAAATACCTGTTTTGTCTGGATCGCCATTCCGGGAAGCGGCGGTGGATTTACCGGAAAGGCGCGATTTTGAATGATGCCATTGCCATCGTGGAGGACCGGGTGTTTTTGGTGGAAAGCCGGAACGAACAGGCCATGAACAACAAGAATGGACGCGTTATCTTGCGGCAATTTTGCGACAGCGGCGCCTTTCTTACCGCGCTTCGGCTGAAAAACGGCAAGAAAGAATGGGAACAGCCGGTCAGCCTTCCGTTCGAGCATATCATGTATCTCAATGGCGCACAGGGTGTGCTGGTGCTTACCGGCTCCTTCAACAAGAAAAAAGAAGTGCACTATGGACTGTTTGCTTTTGACATGGCCACGGGTGAGGCACGTTGGAACACCGAATTCCGCGCTGTAAATTCCAGCGGGAAGGAGTTTGCTGATACGGGTGGTTCGCATGGCGAGCAATGGCAGCATCCCGTAATCGTGGGTTCCACCGTTTATGCGCGCCCTTTTGCGTTTGATCTCCTTACCGGTGTGAAACGTGAGTTTATGCTTTACAGGGGTGGCGGCGGCTGCGGAGGCTTAACCGGATCCGCATATTATCTCTATGGACGCGGCAGCAATCCGAGGATGTATCCCACTGATAAGGCTGTTACGGAAGGTATTCGGCTGACAGAGGTTTCGCGGCCCGGCTGCTGGCTGAATATTATCCCGGCGGGCGGCATTATTATGATCCCCGAGTCCAGTTCCGGATGTACATGCGCGTATCCTTTGCAAACCTCGTTCGGATTCATCCCCGAAAGCCAATTGCGATAAGAGCTGTGTGTGAAACGGTGTGAGATTTTTTGTTACGCGTTTTCCAAGAAGATGATTATAATCGGAAGGGCGAGGCTCCTGCCGAGCCGTAAAATAAAATATCCAAATGCTATGAAATTTCTCGGCAATCTTGATCTTGTTTGACGGCTCAGCAGGAGCTTCGCCCTCCCATTCTCGCCTTTTTGTGGTCCGCTATCGAAGGCGATTGGAGTCTCACAATGATATATTGAAAAGGCCGGGTTAAATAAAGCTGGAGGAATCCGGATCATTCAGTTTTTCGTGCCAAGCGTGTAAAAGATTTCTGAGTCGGACCACATCCTGTTTATGCGCTGTTTCAGTGGCGAGGTTGTTCATTTCGCAGGGGTCGTCGTGAAGATTGAAAAGTTGGGTCTGGCGCTGATTAGCGACACAATATTCGATCAATTTCAGATTTCCGGTGCGCACTCCGCGCTGCACGTTTCGATAGGCGAAGAACAGATCTTCCCGGTGTGCTTGAGAGGCGCCTGAAAGCACGGGGGCCAGGCTTTTACCGTCCAAATCCGCCGGGCACGGGATACCGGCCAGGTCACACAGCGTAGGGAAGAGGTCCATCAAGTAACACGCGGCATCAACGTGTCTGCCGCGCGGCACCCCGGGTCCCGTAATTATTAAAGGTACCTTGAGACTATGTTCATAGAGGCTTTGTTTTCCCAGCAGCCCGTGCTGGCCCACCGCAAGGCCATTATCCGACGTGTAAACGATTATGGTGTCGTCCGCATGCCCTGTTTCCTTCAGGGCATCCATGATGCGGCCGATTTGTGCGTCCAGATGCGAGATCATGGCGTAGTAATCCGCGATGTGTTCCTTTACGATCTCCGGGGTGCGCGGCCATGGGGCCAGTTTCTCATCGCGGATCTCCATTTCGCCATTGTCGAAGGGATGACGCGGCATGAAATTTTTTGGAAGCGGTATTTGGTCCTTGGGGTACAGTTTTTGGAAAGGTTCCGGGGCCATACGCGGATCGTGAGGCGCGGTAAAGGAGACATAGAGTAAAAATGGGGTATCTTGATGGTATTCGTGCAGAAAACGGATTGCCTCATCCGCAAATAATTCACTGGAGAACTTCTTTTCCACATGCTGTGTTTGTTTTGCATACGCTCCGCTGGGATCGTAATCGTGCACAGGCACTGCATAATGATCATTCATGCCCCCGAAGAAGATTTTGCCTCCATTCTCAAACGCGCGATTGAAGGAGCGGGCGCCATTGTGCCATTTTCCAATGCCGAAGGTGTGATAGCCGTGGTTACGGAAAATTTCCGGCCAAAGGGGCATTTCATCCGGGATGTTTTCCGGATGCTGGAAATTGAACACGTGCCGTCCCGTCAGCAGCATGGCGCGGCTGGGCATGCACACGGCCGGCACCGTGGAACCCATGATATAGGTGTTCGAAAACACCGCGCCGTGCTTTGTCAGAACATCCAAAGCGGGTGTTTGAATAATGGGGTTGCCCAAGGCATGAATCGTGTCGAACCGCTGATCATCCGAGAAGAGGAACAGAATGTTCGGGGGGCGCTTGATCTTCTGGGGCGAGTGCGTTGTACAACCGAGAGGCAGGCATGCCGCGGCGGCGCTTATGCCCGCGCAGCCCAGGAATGAACGGCGGTTTATTGTTTTCGCAGCATATGTTCTGTCAATTTTTACCATGGCGCTAATCCTTATCGAACACAATGCCCATCAAAAACAACGGTCACACCCCTGGCTTGAAGCGCGGGGATGTCCGTGCACAGGGCCTGATTGCTTAATGGGTTTTGTTCCAGAAGAATGGTATCCCCGGCGTCCACGGCGGGATTATTGACCAGGGCTGTGATGTCTGTGATTTGATTTCCGATAAGGCCGGCATAAAACAGGTTGAGGAGGCCAGACAAAGGGCCGATGTCGCTGATTTGATTGTACCCGAGGTCAATGTAAAAGAGGCTTGTCATGCTGGCCAATGGGGTGATATCGGTCAGGAGGTTGGAATTCAACGACAGGATGCCTAAGACCGGGAGCGATGTTAAGGGCGTGAGATCGAAGATCTGATTTCCGTTGAGGCCAAGCTCCAGTATGTTGGGAAGCCCGGTCAATCCGGAGAGATCACTCAAATTGTTTGTGGAAATGTCCAACTCTTCCAAATGGGACAATCCGTAGAGCAGAGAAAATTGAGTGAAGCCGGTGGAAGAAAGATCGAGGGAGGTTAAGCCGGACAACGTGCTTAAGGGGCTGAAATCCGCGATTGGGTCTTCCCAAATACTTAACAGACGCAGCGCAGTCATACCTTCGAGCGGTGAGATATCTTGCACAGGATTGCTGCCGATAAAGAGTTCCTCCAGTTGAGCCAGGCCGGCCAGCGCGCTGATATCACTGAAGGAATTTCTCTCAATGGCCAGCCACTGTAATTGAGGGCAATTTTCCAGGATGCTGATGTCGGATATCAGATTGTCCCACAGGCCAAGCTGAAGAAGGCCGGTCATGCTTTCCAGGGCGGAGATATCCACGATTTGGTTGTGTTCCAGGCGCAGGCTGGTCATCTGGGTCATTCCTGCGAGCGAAGCAATGTCTGTAATTTGATTTTCAGCAAGATCCAGTGTCGTCATATCCAGCATCCCTGCGAGTGGGCTTGGATCGGTGATTCCGTTTCTCGCAGCGTCAAGGAGGGTTAGGCCGGTCAGCGTGGAAAGGGGGGATAAATCGGTGATTTGGTTGACTGTGAGCCCAAGACGCCTTAAGCGGGTTAATCCGGACAAAGGTTCTAGACTGACAATAACATTGCCCATAAGATACAGATCCTCAAGCATGCACAGGTTGGCCAAGGGGGTCAGATCGGCAATTTGATTATTCCAAAGATTGAGGGTGATCAAGTGGCGCAGATTGGCCAGCGGGCTGAGATCAGACACCTGATTGCCCACCAGACCCAGCCATGTTAAATTGACACAGCATTCCAAGCCGGTCAGATCGGTTATTTGGGAATAGGAAGCCTCCAAGTCGTTGAGTGTTGCAACATCCTCGCCCAGAATGTCTCCGGAGGGTTTGTTAATGGCGGTGCGGACTGATTGTTCCAGATGAGGGTCGGCGAAGGTGACCACTCCAGGGCAGGGAGCTGTTTCCCCCTCAACGTCACATACTCCCTCACCTTCCCCCTCGCCTTCCCCCTCGCCTTCCCCTTCTCCGGCGCCTTCTCCTTCTCCTGGGAGGGATCCCGGTGCAAAACCGTCTTCCGTGCCTGTTTCAGGATGATAGCCGAAGGAATTAAAAAACTGAATGAACCGCAACAGTTCGGATAAATTAATAAGCCAATCCTGAGGATTGTAATCGGAACTGTGGGGGGTACAGCCGGTATATCCGGTTCCGGGTGCAAATCCGTCTTCGGTGCCCGCCTGACAGTGAAATCCCGCAGAATTAAAGAATTGAATAATGCGCAGCAGTTCGCTCAATGAGATTTGATAGTCGAGGTTGTAATCGCCGGAATGGGTTTGCGCGGAAGTGTCGGGAGAACAAAACACACTTATGATTCCCAGCAAGGCCACTGCCATGCATTTGTGTTTGATCATATTCATTGCCTCTCAATTGCCCAATGGACTGATTTTACACTATACAGGGTGGTTTGCCTATCAGGGAAAATTACCGGTTTGCCGTTGCCCTTGCTTTCCAGGTAGTCTGCTTGTTGGCATTGGCCAAGAGGAAGAGAGTTAAGTTCATGATTTTGGGATTTGACGCCCGGCTGGCAAATGCGGAAAAGCGGGCCGGGGTTGGACATTACACGGCGGAATTGTTGCGCGCCCTTGCCCCGCACATGGAGGAGGATATGTTGCGCCTCTATTTAGATGCTGCGCCTGTCCCGGAATTTCCCCTTTCCACAAAACAAGCTGAGATTTGTGTTCTTCCTAAAAGACGGTTCTGGACGCATCGCATGTTGGGCCGGGAGTTGCGGCAACGTCCGCCGGATGTATTTTTTTCGCCGGTAACTCAGCTTCCGTTGTTCTGCCCGTGTCCTGCCATTGTAGTGGTTCATGATCTTGCCTTTTTCGATTTCGGCGGGCACTTCACGTTCCGGCAACGGCATATTGCGAGGCTTCAGGCAGGCTATGTGGCGCGTCACGCCACACATCTTATTGCGGATAGCCAGGCCACTCTGCAGGATATTCAGCGGCTGTTGCATGTGCCTGAACATCGGGTTACGGTGGCGCCCTTGGGGTGTTCCGCGCACTTTCGACGTGCGTCAGAAGAAACCGTTCAGGGAATTCGCGCACGGTATCAGCTTCCAGACAAATTTATTTTATATGTGGGCCGCCTTCAACCGAGGAAGAATATTGCACGGTTGATAGAGGCGTTTGCCCGCGTTATTCAGAGAAGAGATGATTTGCCGCATCACCTGGTGCTCGCGGGTGACAAAGGCTGGATGGAAGGGCCGATCTATCACGCCGCAAGAGGGTCGTCCGCGCGGGATCGAATCCACTTTTTGGGGTATGTACCGGAGGCCGACCTGCCTGGATTGATGAGTGCGGCGGAGGTTTTGGGGCTGGTGTCGTTATGGGAAGGATTCGGATTGCCGGTGGTGGAGGCCATGGCGTGCGGGACTGCCGTGATCACCTCCAATTGTTCCTCGCTGCCGGAGGTGGCGGGAAATGCCGCCGCCTTGGTGAATCCGTATGATGTGGATGACATTGCCCGCGCTTTAGAACGAGTTATTGTTGATAATGAATACCACAAGGAACTTCAGCAACGCGGATTGGTTCAGGCTGCGCGATTTACATGGGATAGCACGGCGCGCATCGTGATGGAGGCCATTAGATCGGTGTTGCCAAAGACTTGAGGCATTTAAACGTGCTATGGTATTGACGTTTTATTGGCGCAGGATGACTTTTTCGCCGTACAAGAGAAGGAAATGCCCATGACGAAGAAATTGCCGCCGAAACGAGTCATTAACGCAATGGCGCCCATTCGCATTTGCGATTTGGGCGGTTGGACCGACACGTGGTTCGCGGAACACGGCGTGGTCTTCAACATCGGCGTGTATCCCTATGCCGAGGTGCAGATCTTTGTGTCGGAAACGCCTCCCGGCAAGGAGCGGCAGATTATTATCCATGCGGAGAATTTCGGCGACCGTTATGTGCTCGATCCCGGCCCGATTGAATATGACAAGCACCCCTTGCTCGAAGCGTCGGTTGACATCATGGAATTGCCTGAAAATCTCTCTTTTGAAATAAATTTGTATTCCAATGCCCCGGCGGGTTGTTCCACGGGCACTTCGGCCGCGGTGAGCGTGGCGTTGCTGGGTGCGCTCGACATGCTCACGCCGGGCCGTCTCACGCCGCATGAAATCGCCAGCCGCGCGCATCGCGTGGAAACGGAAAAACTCGGCCTGCAATGCGGCATTCAGGACCAGTTGTGCTCGGCCTATGGCGGCATCTGTTTCATTGAGATGTTTAATTACCCGCACGCTTCGGTGTCGCAAATCACGGTGCCGAATTCCATCTGGTGGGAACTTGAGCGCCGCATGGTGCTGGTGTATCTCGGCCGCACGCATTCTTCCAGTGAGGTGCACGGACAGGTGATTAAGCGGCTTGACGCGAAGGACGCGGACAAATCCGCCCTCGAACCGTTGCGGCAGGCGGCGCGCAATGGAAAGAACGCCATGTACACGGGGGATTTCGATGCCTTGGGACGCGCCATGGTCATGAACACCGAAGCCCAGCAGGCGCTGCATCCCGCGCTGGTTTCCGATGCGGCCAAGGCGGTGATCGATCTGGCCAAGGAACATGGCTGCATCGGCTGGAAAGTGAATGGCGCCGGCGGAGAAGGCGGATCACTCAGTATTTTGTGCGGACAGGAGAACAGCTTGAAGCGCAGTTTCATAAAAGCGCTGCCCTCTCTGAATCCTTCATTCCGCGTGATTTCCACCTATCTGTCGCGGATGGGCCTGCGCAGTTGGGAAGAACGATGTTAAGCCATTTTACAGCCCATTTTCCGCGTACCGCTGCACAGCTTCCCATGTAACGATCAGGGCGCGTTCAATGCATTCCGCATTCATGATATTCCAATGGTCCAGGCGCGTGTGGTAATAGCGGGGCGGTGCGGGATCCATTCCGACAAGCGCCGCTGACGGAATCCCTGCTTGTGTGAATGCCGTGGCATCGGATGAGCCTGCGTATATAGTGCTGTATTTCAAGTGAATTCCGTGGACCGCACCGGCTCTCTGCAGCAGCGCACAGAGTTTTTCATCATGCCGCACCAGGCCATTCATGTCGCGATTCATAACGACAAGATGTTCCGTATCCCGGAAGGTGTCCAGAACAATCACGGCGGTGGGAAGCGCCGTTAATTCATCGGCATGTTTTTTTACAAAGGCTTTAGCGCCGCGAAGCCCCCCTTCTTCCGATCCTGCGCTGAGGCACCACACTTCCGTGTTGTCAAAACGGATCCCGGATTCATGTAGATGCTTTAAGAGCGCGGTGGCTGTAAATACACCCGTCAAATTATCATTCGCCCCTGGCGCTACCACAGAGAACCGGGTATAGAACAACGCAAGAATTGAGGAGGGCAGAAATGCGAGTTGCAACCATTCCAGTGTGTGCCAAAGTTGGGGGATATGCAGTTCCATCGTTGCACCGAGGACGACATTGGTTAGATTCAGCACTACAAGATACAGCACCCCCCCTATGGCCCACGCGCTGACAATAAGCAACACCCAACGGCCCATAAGATTGTACCGCATTTCATACGCGGCATCGATGTGGCCGCTTACGATAATTCGCCGCTTTGCTTCACCGGAAGCGCGCCGGATCGCATATACATTGTGCGAGGTCCGCTTCGGGAAAAAAGGATCCAGCACTTGACGATAGAGCAGGAATTCGCTCACGGCAACGGATGCGCCCAGCGCCGCGGCGATGAACGCCAATAGTGGGAAAAAGGCGAACAGCAGCATGGAAATGATCAATAGGCTTCCGGTAACCGGCATGAAACCCATGAAGGCTTTCGGAGCGAGTTGGAAGGATTCCAGATGTGTCTCATCCGCATATTCTTTTATTTCTTGAAGCACATGTTCCTGGGCTTGGCGTTCGCCGTCACTTCCAGGATCGCGCGGACCAAAGGTTTCGATCACGTGCCGCGTGTTATCAATTACGTACTGTGCCGCGGATTGAATCCATTCCATCGTTGCCATCGTTTGCCCTTTCTGGTGTTTCCCGTATGGGGTTTTTAGTTCATGTCAGGGCGTTTTTTTAATCAGCCATACTTCACCCACCTGGCATCCGCGGCCGTTGCCCCTGCGGCCCGGGGCCTGTGTCCAGGACAGAGTGAGCTTCCCTCCGGAAGTGGCTTCCTTGGGAATATCAAATTCCAGTGGGCGGATGGGATAGGGTTTGTCTTGATAGGGATGAATTTCATATTGGCCGTTCGCCATGAGGCGCATTTTAATCTCAAAATTGTCCCCGGAATATGCCACACGCACTTTGTATTCCCCGCGCGGGTCTAGTCCTTCATACTGCAACCGCAGCGGGGAGTCATAGCGCGTCTCGGCATAGCCGGTCCAGGCCAATTTGCGGCCGGGTTCATATTCCCGGCCCATCAAGGGCGTTTCGCGGAATTCTGGATCGGACGTCCTATCGGGCTCGCGCACCAAGTGGGGCTGCTGCGTCACAAAGCCCAGATTATCGTAAAATCCGCCGGGGCCGGGATTAATCCAGTTCACGATGGCGGAAATTCCAGACATTTTCTCTGAGTCACCGGCTTGGCGCAATTCCGCAAACCGTTTTTCCAGCCAGGGGCGATCATTTAGCGGCGTATCAATCAGATCCAGATTGGCGCCGCGGTCTACATGGATGGCCTTGTATCGGGGGACGCTCAACTGCATGCGGATGCTCTGGTACAGCGCTTCCGCCAGTTCGAATACCCGCGCGCGCAAGTCCTGCGCCACCGGTTCCAACATGGCGCGATTTAAAATCTTTTCCGCCTCGTTCATGGCCCGGTTTGCGCCCAGCATGGGTGCTTGCCGCAACACATCCATGGCCCGTTGTTCGAGTTCGGTTTCATAGGCATAGCGGCGCGCGTTATATGCGTCGTAATAGGCGCGGTAAAGGGCCTGTTGGAACCGCCAATTCAGCAAAACCTGCGGCGATGCCGAGCATTCCATTGTTTGAAACTGCTCCAATGTGCTGAAGATGCCTTTGTTGGTCAGAATCGGTCCGCGCCAATTTTGTTCAAGCCCCAAGATGCCCTGCGCGAAGGTGTCCTCATACGAGAGTCCGATAAAGTAGCGTGCATATTGACGGAGGACCTCCATCACGGAAACATCAGGATCCCAGCCTAGGCTGCTCCAGATGATTTTATTCACATCGTCATTGCAGCCTTCGGAATACGTGATGAAGCCGCAGGTATAGTCGTCATAGGCGCGGATGATGTCGGCAAAGTTCGTGGGGCGGGGGTTGATTACCTCGCGCTGCTCGGTGATGGCATAGACCGTATCCCAGTCCGGCACGGGGAACTGGCATTGCACGCTGTGTGTGATGTCGGGATAATGGCGGATGGGATATTGCGGTGGGACCGCCTGCCTAAGTTCAGGGAGCGTCAGACGGTTCTGCGGGCCGAATACAATGCCGGTTAACCATGTGGGCTGTTGCTTTTGGAGCAGCCCCAGCAATTCATTAATTCCATCAAGGTTGAAGCCCTGCATAGACACCCACATCTGGGCTTTCGGATGGGCTTTATGCAAAGTGACTGTAGCCTTTTCGAGGAAGTCCACCAAATCCTTGGGCACAAGATGGCCGGGGTCGCCGGAAGGCACCATGATGGCGTCCACGCGCGGGAGCTTCGATAAAACGCTCTCCCATTCCGTTAATGCGGTTTCGATGGTCGCGGGCTTCTCATAATTCACGCCAATGGCCGGATACCAAATCCATACATCGAGGCCGTATTCATTGGCGAGCCGCGACATGTGCGCCATCATGTCAATCTGCGGCATCACGAAATGCGGACTGTCTGCATCGTCGTCGGTGCGTGGCGGGAGTAATTCGACCGTATTCGTGCCAAACACCGCCAAATCGCGGAAGTATTGCTCCCACATCGGCACGGTCCAGCCGTCATACGAATTCACCTTGGGACGGTAACCAAGCTGGTGACCACGCAGGGGGTACTTGGGAGCAGTGGCAATGTCCAGGGCTGCCGGTATTCGTACCACATTCTTCTCCATGCGCAATTCACGCAATAGGCGGCCCACGCCGAACAAAACCCCGCGCGCGTCCGTACCAGCCACGAGCACTACACGGTTATCCATGACACGAATTTGGTAAGCCTCGGCGGCCTGGGTCGGGTTGATGGCGTCTGCATAATTGGCCGCCAGCGCCTTTAATTGCTGTGCAGGCCCCACCGCCACCACGGGTATATTTTCTGCGGGCATGGCATGCGCCTCTGCCCAGCGAATCCGCGATCGCTTTTCCACCTCGTCCAGCAGCATGTCCACGGCCTTGCGTTCCGGTCCCGAAAGATCTTCCGGTGTCACCAGCACCGCCTGACTCAACTCCAATTCCGCCGCAGTATCGGGCGTGACCGGTGCGCCACCTGTGGTGGCGGCAAGAAACGCTAATCCCAATGCAATCGTCCCAAGCATCTTCTCTCTCCTCGAATGCCGATTTTGATACCAGCATTGTTGCGCATCTTAATATCGGAATACAAAACCGATTGTTTTGCGATCCGGACACACGGTATACCCTGCGGAATTACAACGATGACAGTATAAACGCACCTCTTGTTCATTCCTCATTAGTAGCTCCCATCTCCAGGTGGGAGTTCTTTCCAATTATGATTGATGCAATATTTAAAAGAACTCCCACCTGGAGGGTCTGTCGATTTAATCCCCAAAACACTCCGAAAGAGGATTTCGAGGGCATCAAAAATGTCTCCTGGCTTACTGATCGTTGAATCTGGGGCATTCTGCGAAAGCGATTTTTTCCGTATGCCGTAACAATGCTATTAAATCGACAGACCCTGGAGATGGGAGCTACTATCCAAGCATTTTCTTAGTCATGCCCCAGTCAGTTTTACAAACGCATATCGCGAAGAAGGAAAAACCAACTCGAAAAAACCTTACCCGAAAATTGGTTTTTCGAAAAGTTGCCCGCAATAAAGGCATTTGGCGTGTTTGGAATTATTGATCCGGTTGCAGGAGGGGCATTGCACCGCCTGGGCTGTGATTTGGCCGTCCGCGCGGCCATCGCGCAGATCAATTTCACGCGCCATCTGTTCCAGTTCCTGATCGGTCAAACGAAGCTTGGTGCGTAATAATTCCCATAGCGCCTGATTCAGCAAGGCCAGTTTTGCCACGTCCTGCGAAAGGTCCCTCACCGCGGTGCGCAATGAAAGAACATCATTTAGTTGCGTGGTCCGCGCCGCCCGCCAACTTTCCATGCCTTCCGCTTCACTGCTTATGCCCGATAACCACATGCCACTCATGGTTCATTCTCCCTGTATGTGTTCCTCACTCTATTCTACACCCAACCCTGTGTTAATATTCATCAATATAGCATTTTCGCAAGAGAGGGTGGATTGTATTGCCTTGATACGAACCCTTTGTGCTTTAATTCCATCCCGTCATTCCTGAGCAGGGGGCCTTCCCAAAAGCATACTCGCAATTTCAAACACGATCCATAGCACTGCAAGCGCAAAAGAATGTGGCCCAGGGCAAGCGAAGCGATGCCCTGGGTAAATAGTTTCTCCAAAGAATCAGTCCCGAAGGGCCGAAAGAAAAACATCATTCCATTTTTGGAAGCCTTCTGCACGGGGATGACGGATGTGGCGGGAATGACAAGGAAGAGCGCGGGGATGGCAGTGAAGGGGCGCAGGGATGCTGGATGTGTCTTGAGTGCAGTATAAATATAATTTCTGCATATGTTTACCCGTCTTGCCACGATTCAAATCCAGAAAGGTATCATCCCCAGTTTTTAGTGAATAGAGCTATTGACTCAAAAACATATCTATAGTAGTCTCTTCTTATGCGTTGTCCTTTGTACATATGTTTCCTAGCCGTTTTAATTAAAAACCAGCAACAGACCTTTTGGGGCGAATTTCCGGGATATTTCAATAAAAGGAGGTGAAAATGTTCTTTCGCTGCACAAGCACGACCATAGCCATAGTTCTTATTTCTACTGTCTGTATGTCGTGTAAGCCTAAATCGATGATAATTGGACCAACAAAACCGATAAGTTTGAGCGGAAAGGCGCAAGGGGGTGAGCTAATTCTTATAGGTCCACTAGATCGTTGCGCAGAACGGATTACTCTTGTTACAACACCCGGTATGCCTGCAGAAGAGGCTCTAGCCTTATTTTCAAATATGGCAAAAAATAGCACCAGGTTTACAGAACGAAACGGAGAGTTGATCTTTGAAGACAAAGAACTAAAAACTATACCTGGTGATATGGCATTTGGAGGTACGGAAAAGGGTTTTAATATTCCGCCAGCACTGATGAATTTATCTGGATACTATTGTCAAGAAACCAATGACATAAAATTATTTTGGGAAAATCCATCCACTGGTTGCTATGATAAGATAGCTATTAATGAACATGGACTACGAGCTCGAACAATATCTGGTGCTGCTGAGAAATGTACTATAGAATGCGAAAGAAGCAGCCATAAAGTAATCGAAAATGTAAATAATATTGATTTTGTTGCCATAGGATATAAAGGTGATACTCCTTCATATCCTGCATCGTTAAAATTATCACCATGTATTCAAGAAGAAATTGCTGCTCTACCATTCATTGATGGATTGGCGCCCAACTGGACAAGATGGGGACTTGATGTCAAGAGCGGCATGGGTCTTGAATTATCAGAGGCTGAAAAAGACGATGTGATTAACGCTATGATACAAAAGCGAGCAATGGATGGTAACACCAAGCATGATGGAACGGAGAGGTACTATAATTATTTCATGAAGCCAGAAGATAAACCCATAATGCAGAGAATCTTTTGTGGTATAAAAGGAAACAAAGAATCGGGGTTATGCCGCCGGTTCATTGGTTTGTTTTCCGGACATACCTATCGCGTATATACCCGAATGAACACGTTGAATATGGATGTTGCAAAAGGGAATTGGTCTTTTTCATTTCATGCCGCCCATGAAGGAACAACAAACACTAAACTCACACCAGATCAAATGGCAGGAAATGCAACGCTTCCCGATGGCAGCAAAGGCAAAGATGCCGGTCTCGTGGCACGCTTTTCTTCATACACTTCCGCTACGAATAATCAATGGCTAAAAGTTCAAACGGGTCCATTTCCTCTTCCTGAACGAATTAGTGATATCACCCTCCCTGATGGAGTAACTTCTATAACGGTTTGGTTCCGTATAGAATCAGACACGGCAATGGATGTTGCTACGGATTGGATTGCACTTGAGGATTTGACCTGCGCCAATGCGTTAGCCAACAAGAGTTAGAACACCTAAACCAGAAATGTATTCAATCTAAATAGTTGCGAAACCATTCTTCGAGCAGCAACAGCGCCCAGAGGTGCCAGGTGTAATCGCGGCGGCTGGCGCGGTGATCCTGGATCATGGCTTGGATAGGGGCGGGATTAAAGAGCCCCCGCTGCTGTATCACGGCCTCGGATAAATACTCGTCCACGCGCGGGCGCAGTTGGGTGTTCAACCAAACGCCCATGGGGGGATTGAACCCTGCCTTTTTCCGATGCAGCACTTCTTCCGGGAGCCGCCCCGCCATGGATTGCCGCATTAATACCTTGCCTTGCGTGCCGCGCACTTTGAGGCGGCTCGGCATGCGCGCAAGGAGTTCCACGAGTTTGTGATCCGCGAGAGGCACGCGCGCCTCCAGGCTATGGGCCATGCTCATGCGATCGCCGTACTGCAGCACGTTATTCGGCAGAAAGGAGTGAATATCGATGTACATGGCGCGGGTTACGGGGTCAGAGGATTCACATTCATAACCCAGTGTACGAATGAAGTCCAGTGCATCGCGACTTCCTATGGCACGCCGAGTTTCATTGGTATACAACCGTTGTTTATCTTCTTGTTGGAAATAACTGATCCACACGGCGTACATGTCCACGGGGTCGAGAAGCGTTCCTGCGGAAAATTCGCGGATGCGGCGCAGTGCATGAAATCCGCGCGTGCTTTCCGGGAGGCGTTGGACAAGCGGATTAACCAGATTCCCGCGAAGCCACGCGGGTACATGACGATACATTTCCGCCAGGCGCGCGCCGGCGTACCGGGCATAGCCGCCGAAACATTCATCGCCGCCGTCGCCGGATAAAATCACGGTTACATGCTCCCGCACCAGTTTGCAGATGGAATAGACCAGCAGTGCCGTGGGGTTGCCGAATGGTTCATCGAAATGTTGGAGAATAACCGGCATGAGCGGGGCGGCGTCCGCCTGAACCTTTAACTCGCGATGGGTGGCGCCCAGATATTTGGCTATGCTGCGCGCCTCCGGTGATTCGTCATAAAGCGCGCCTTCGTTCGCGAATCCGACGGTGAACGTGTTCACCGGGGCCGATGCCTGTTGCATCATGTGGTAGACGATGGTGGCGGAATCGAGCCCTCCGCTGAGGAATGCGCCCAGGGGCACGTCGGAAATCATGTACTTGCGGAAGATATCGTGGAATTGTTCACGCACGGCCTCCACCCATGCCTCCGCGCTTTTCGATTCCTCCTGCATCCGCAGCCGCCAATACCGCGTTTCCGTCCATGTTCCCGCGCGCCACGTGGCCATGTGCCCCGGCGGCAATTGGCGGATTTGCTTGAAAAAGGTCCGGGGCGGGACGGTGTACAGGTAGGTCAGGTAATCGTCCAGACCTTCGTAATCCATTTCGCGGGAGATGCCCGGCGCCGTCAGCAGCGCTTTCATCTCTGAAGCGAAATACAGGACACCATCGGCTTCTGCATAATACAACGGTTTCACACCGATGGGGTCGCGGGCGAGCAGCAGCGTGTTCGTTTGTGTGTCCCACAACGCAAACGCGAACATCCCCTGAAAGTGTTCGACACACGCTTCTCCGTATTCCGCATACGAAGCCAAAATTACTTCCGTGTCGGATTGCGTGCGAAATCGATGCCCCTTTGTTTCCAGTGCTCGGCGTAATTCCTGGAAATTGTAAATCTCACCGTTGAACACCACCCACAGGGTGCCGTCTTCATTCGACATCGGCTGCTGACCGGTACTGAGATCGATGATGCTCAGGCGGCGATGTCCCAAGGTCACACAATCATCGGCATAAAACCCTTCGGCATCCGGTCCACGGTGCGCAAGGCGATCCGTCATGCGCTTGATGAGCGCCTCGTCCCGTTTTCCCGCTATGCCAGCAATGCCGCACATAACCTATCGCCGCTCCAATGCCAAAAAAGCTTCCAGTAGCCGCTTTTCATCCGCTTGCCAATTGTATTTCGTTTCAACTAGCCGCCTGCCGTTTTCACCCAGGCGTTTCGCCTCATCGGGGTCCTGCAACAATTTTACGATGGCCTCCGCAATCACCGGTGGATTCGTAACATCCACTAAAATGCCGCAATCCGCTTCTTTGACGATATGCGCGACTTCGAGGGCAAAATCGGGCGCGATCACCGGGCGCATTTCCCGCATGTAATCGAACAGTTTGTGCGGCATGGCGAGGGTGTGATTCAGCAGCCCCGGCTGAAAAAGAATCAACCCTGCGCGGGCCACGGCAATGTAGGCGGGCACTTCATCATACGGCACATTTCCCAGGAAAAGGATATGATCGCTCAAACCCGCCGCCTCCACCGCCTTCCGATATTCTTCTTCGCTGCCCCATTTGTATTCACCCAGCAGAATGCATCGAAGTTCTGGGATTTCTTGTACTGCAATTTTCATGGCCTCCAGCAATTGATACGATCCGCGCACGTCACCAAATATCCCCTGATGAATAATGGTGGGATATGGCGCGTACTGTTCGCGCAGGGTGTCAGGAATTTCACTGCAAGGCGCTTGCAAGTGATTAGTGTTGATCACCAGCGCGCGGGGGGTGTTGAGACCCGTCCATTCGGTGTCGAAACTCTGCCGGGTGAGAATTATCAGATCAGTGAAGCGTGCAAACAGGCGCATCATGCGCCGCGTGATCCATGTTATGAATGGCTGCATGGGCGCAGGGAAGAATTTCGCGAATTCCGACGGGGCATGCTCGTGCATGTCATACACCACTCGCGCGCCCGTAAGGAGTTTCACTGTTAGCGCCGCGACCCAGGATTCCGGTTCAGGGCCCACATATACGTCAGCGCGCTCCCTTTTACCGAGCCTCGCCAAACGGATCACGGACAACAACCGCTGCTTTTTGCTCAATGCGGGGGAAATCGCAACGAAACGCACGCCATGCGCCGCCTCGGGAGGTTGCCCTTCGCACGGACAGATGGAAACCACCTCATGGCCTGCCCCGGTCAAGCTCCGGGCCACCTTCTGAAAAACGCGTTTGTCAAAGGGTTCATGAAGCACGTTGAGCAGGCAAATTTTCACAGAGCGGCTCCTGCGCGCGCGTTATTGAGGGCTTCCCGGGCAATGCGTGTAGCACGCAGGCCGTGCTGGGCGGTCACACTTAGTGCAGCCTCGCCGCGAATCGCCTGAATGAAATTCTCCATCAACCCGAACATACCCTTGTCCTGCTGCGCGCCGCGAACGCTCTTGCCCGGCACTCCGGCCAATTCGATGCCCTTGTAATCGTCGATTGTTAATGCGCTATTGCCACCGAATACCTCGATACGTTCCTTGGCCAGCGAAGGGTGGCCCACGCAGCAATAAACGATGGTGGCCAGGGAACCGTCCGGGAAGCGCAGCAACGTTGTAAGATTGTCTTCGGCGATGATCGCGTCGGAAACGGCGTCCACACGGTCCGCGCGGACGGACACGGGATCAGCGTCCAGCATCCAGCAGCACCAATCAAAGAAATGGACTGCTTCGCCGACGATGCGGCCGCCGCCTTCGATGGGGTCCGTGGCCCAATGCCCCTTTGGCAACGGACCGGCGTTGCAGCGGTACAGAATCATTTTCGTGCCCGGCATATGTTTTAGGGATTGTTTCGCCTGCTGCGACCACGGTGAAAAACGCCGGTTAAAGCCCACGGTCAGCACTACACCCTTCTGTTCCACCGCCGCGCAAATGGTTTCGCAATCTTCGACGGTCAATGCCAGCGGCTTTTCCACGAATACATGCTTGCCCGCTTCAATGGCGGCCAATGCAATTTCCTTGTGCAAGTTATGCCGTGTCGCAATTACGACGGCATTCACGTTGGCGTCCTGGAGCACGTCGCGATATTCGGTGGTGCAGTAGCGTGCGCCGTATTTATCGCCCGCCTGTTTCGCGGCGCTCCCCACGCGATCCGCCACCGCTTCGAGGCGGCACCCCGGAATTTTCGCAATGCTCGGAAAATGGAACGCCTGCGCGATGGCTCCCGCACCAATTACCGCGATGCCGGCTTCTCCCGAAGCAGCGCCCTTGGTTTTCAAGGTGAAAATGCGTTTCGGGGCGGAAGGCGTGCCGGAAACATCGCCATAATGAATCAACGCCGAAATAATGTCCGGGCGGCCTTCTAAAATCGCGCTATAGGCTGTTTGGGCCTCGTTCACCGGCTTTACCACGGAGATCAGCGGCTTGACCTGCACCTTGCGCTCCGCGATCAGACGGAGAAACTCGGCCATGTTGCGCCCTTCGGTCCAACGTACATACCCGATGGGATAATCGAGCCCTTTTTCCTCATAATTCGGGTTGTATCGGCCCGGACCATAAGAGCACGAGAGGAAAAAGTCGAGTTCTTTCATGTAGAGAGGTTCGCGCTGCAATTCCAGCCCGACCGCGCCCACCACGGTCACGCGGCCTTTCTGGCGGCATAGATCCAATGCCTGATTCGTGACACCACTCTCTTTCGAGGCTGCGCAAATAATCACGGCGTCCGCGCCGTAGCCGCCGGTCCATTCCCCAACCGTATCGGTCAGTTCGCCGGGCGCGCACACCACATCCGCACCGAGTTGTTGTGCCAGCGCGCGTTTTTCCGCAATGGGATCGCATCCGATCACGCGGCATCCGGAAGCGCGTACGATCTGCGCCGCCAGTTGTCCCAGCAGGCCTAGCCCCAATACCACCACCGTCTCGCCGAGGGTAAGCTGCGCGCGGCGCACGCCCTGCATCGCGATCACTCCCAATGCGACAAATGCCGCCTCGTCGAAGTCCACACCATCGGGAATCGGTGTCAGCAATTGATGCGGCACGGCGTTATATTCCGCGTGGGAGGCATAGCCCACGCCCGCGCACGCCACGCGGTCACCCACGCGAAAGCCCGGCACGTCCTCCGCGCATTCCACAATCACGCCCGCGGTGCTGTAGCCGGGCGCTTGAAATTCAAAGAGCTTGTTCCGCACGACATCGAGCGTGCCCTTGATGCCCACGCTGGCCAGTTTCCGCTTTACCTTTTCGACATTGAGCGGATCGCGCGCTTTTTTGAGTACGTAGGACAGCATCCCGCCTTCGGACACAAAGCTGGATTCGGTGCCGGAACTAATCAGCGAATGACTGACCCGCACCAGCGCCATGCCCGGGGCCAGCCCCGGCGGCGGCACGTCCACAATATCGACCTTGCCGCCTTTGACCAATACCTGTTTCATATCCTGACGATTCCCATGGGTTGCGGTTTGGTCCTATGATACTGGACTGCCCGGATACAATCCACATCGGCGCAAGAGCCAGAATGGTACTGTAAAGACGCAACGCTATTGGGCGGGTTTTATGTGTTCCTCATCCGATACACACGATATCGTGGACAAGCTTTGCGCCGTTGTGAAATCTCACCACCCCGGATCGTCCGGGAAACAATTCACGTACTTCGTGCTGTGGCGCTGCTGTGCCATCATGTCGGCCACCGTATCCCGCCATACCGCGTAATGCGCCGTTTCCTTGTGCTTCGCGGGATCCTCCGCGGTGCGGTACACCTCCACCAGCACAAAATGCGTGGGGTCGCTCATATCCTGGACCACATCAAACCGCGCAATCCCCGGCTCCTGCACACTGTTCCGCGCGTTTTCCACACACGCCGCCTTAAAGGCGTCCGCGCACTCCCGTTTCACCCGGCAATCCACATGAACGATTAACATGAGGTATCTCCTTTATTCACGCCCGTTATTTTATCACAGGTTGACACCGCCCCGTGGGAAATGGTTAGGTATCGGGTATGGTGTATAAGAAGGTTATAGGCGCGGCGCTGGTGTTTTTTTTGATGGCGGGAGCATTTCCGGCCATGGCCGCCACGAATATATCGTTCAGCTTCTGGGGCAGTTATAAGGATTTGGAACTTTGGAAGCGGATGTCCCAGCAGTTCGAGGCGAAGCATTCTGATATTTCCATCGAACTGCAATTCACGCCCAATGATTACGGGGAAAAGCTGCAACTCCAACTCATCAGCAATTCCGCCGCGGATGTCATTCTGATGGACGATGAGAATTATCCTACGTATGCCGCGCGCGGGTATCTGGAAGACCTTGGACCGTACATCGTACGGGATAACGCTGAACTGAAGATGGACGACTTCTTCCCGACTGCCCTCGATGCGTTTACCTATCGCGGGTTGGTGGCCAGCATGCCTTGGGACGGCATGGCGGTGATGATGTTCTATAACAAGGACCTGTTCGACGCGTCGGGCATCCCCTATCCCACGGCGGAATGGACCTGGAATGATTTCCGCGAAATTGCCAAAAAACTGACCAAGGATCTGAATGGCGACGGGCGTATCGACCAATTCGGCGGAATGCAGGTTTTTGCCTGGTTGGATTTTGAACCCCTGTTCTGGAGCTATGGCGCGGATACGCTTAACGAAGATAGTACCCGCTGCGTCATCAATACGCCGCAAGCCATTGCCGCCGCGCACTTCATGCAGGATCTGAAGTTCACGGACCATTCCATGGTCTGGTATGCTGAATTGCAGGGCTTAAACCAGGAAGTCCAACTGCTCACCGGTCGTATCGGTATGACCCCTGCCGGGATCTATGTTACCCAGGCCCTGGGCAACGTAAAAGGCGGCATGCGCTGGGGTATGTGCCGGATGCCCAAGGGTCCCACCGGCAAGCAATACACACGCGTGTCGTGGGACGGGATCAGCATCAATGCGCGCATGAAAGGAAGTCCGGACGAGGTAAATGCGAAGAAAGAAGCAGCCTGGCGTTTCGTGAAGTACTTTCTGAGTGAGGAAGGCCAGCGCACCATTTCCAAGGCAGGCCGGGGCGTGCCGGTCATTCGCGAATATGCACAGAAATATTTTGTCGACCCGGCGACGGAGGTGGAGGAGGAAGTGGTGTTGGAAGCCATGGACAAGGATGGCCGCCTTACGCCCGCCACAACAAAATTTCTGGCGGTCCGCCGCGCCATCGACCAGCCCTTCCAGCGGATGGAACGCGAGGACCCCGCCGCGCGCGGCGTCCCGGAGGAAATCCTGCCGGAGATTGAGCGGCGCGTGAATGAGGTCCTGGCCAGTGAGTTGGAGACGTTCGGCGAGGGCCATGTCAAGCCCAAGGAAAAATCGGCGGTGATTTTTGAGGTAGTTGCGGGCATTATGGCGATTATAGCCTTTGCAGCGCTTATGTGGCTGAGCAAGAAAACCGGCACGCCCCTGCACGACCTGCGCATGATGATCAAAAGCCGGAAACGGCGCGTAGAGGCGTGTTGGGGCATCTTGTTCGCCTCGCCCTGGATGATCGGTTTCTCCGTGTTTCTTGCGTTTCCCATCGTGTTCAGCCTCGTATTGAGCTTCAGCGACTGGGATCCCTATGACCCTGTCACGCACCGTGTGTTCATCGGCTTGGACAATTATATCCGGGCGTTCACCAGCGATCCCCTGGTGTGGATCGCCCTGCAAAAAACGTTTACCTACGCTTTCGTCGCGGTGCCCGTCACACTCGCCTGCGCCTTGGGCCTTGCCATGCTGCTCAACCAAAGCGTGCGCGGGATCGGGATATTCCGCACGATTTTTTACGTGCCTAACGTTGTCGGCGGCGTCGCCACGTCCATTATGTGGTTGTATATTTTTAATCCGATCTTCGGCCCCATCAACGGCGGTCTCGCCAAGCTCAACTACCTGCTCGACCAAACCCCGCTCGCCTTCATCACTCTGCCGGAACCCCAATGGCTGAACGATCCGAAGTGGGCCATGCCCGGCCTGTTCATCATGATGCTATGGTCCACGGGCGGCGGCGCCATGATCATCTTTCTCGCCGGGCTGCAAGGCATCCCGCAACATTTGTACGAAGCCGCCGAACTCGACGGTGCGGGCCGCTGGCGATCTTTTTGGAACGTTACCCTGCCCATGCTTTCACCCACCATTTTTTTCAATCTCATCATGGGCATGATCGGCGCGCTTCAGGTTTTCATGCAGGCCCTCATCCTGCTCGGTCAGGACGGCGGCACTGACAACCAACTCCTGTTTTTCGTTCTTTACCTCTACCGCAAAGCGTTCATCGATTACGAATTCGGCTATGCCGCCGCCCTCGCCTGGATCCTCTTCGCGATTATTCTCTGCTTCACCCTGCTCGTGCTCCGATCCAGCGCACTGTGGGTGTATTACGAAGGGGAAAAGCGATGATGGCTGAAAGCTCTAAAAAATCCCCTGTCGAACGGTTAATTATTTGGACACTTCTGATTTTACTCGGATTCGTGTTTCTCATCCCGTTCTTCATCACGGTGGGCGATAGCCTAAAAACATTCCGGCAAGTGTTTGCACAACCGCGCATTTGGATTCCCATTCCGCCGCAGTGGCATAACTATGTGGACATTTTCCTGGTGTTGCCCTTCTTTACCTTCTTTAAAAATACTCTCATGATCACCGCCCTGGCTCTGTTTGGACAGATTTGCAGCGCGTGCCTCGTGGGATATAGTTTCGCACGGTTGCGCTGGCCATTCCGCGATACCTGCTTCGTGATTCTCCTCAGTACCATGATGCTGCCCGGACAAGTCACCATGATTCCCATCTTTTTGCTGTTTAACAAACTCGGATGGGTCAACACGTGGCTCCCCATCATCGTGCCCGCCTATTTCGGCGTTAACGTATTCAATGTGTTCCTTATGCGGCAGTTTTTCAAGACCATCCCCTATTCTCTCGAAGAGGCCGCACTCATTGACGGCGCCGGACACCTCCGCATCCTCACCACTATCATGATTCCTCTGGCGAAACCTGCCGTGCTCACCATCGGCATTCTCGGCTTCGTCCACTGGTGGAACGACTTCATGGGTCCCCTGATTTACCTCAGCGATCACACCAAGTACCCCATTTCCCTCGGCATTAAGATGTTCAGCGACTCCCAGCTCAGCAATCCCCACTACATCATGGCCGCCAGCTTCGTCGCCATACTCCCCGTCCTCTTCCTCTTCTTCTCCGCCCAAAAATACTTCGTCAAAGGCATCGCCCTCACCGGTCAGAAAGACTGAAGGTAGAGTACTCTCCCGTAGTGTGGGTTGCGATATACTGTTGATAAACACAGTAAGGAGAACGGTGATGAATTCGCGGGAACGATTTTTAGCGGCATTGAAGGGGGAGAAAGTGGATCGTCCGGCGGTGGCGCATGTGGCCGTCCTGACGTCATTGGAATTGCAGGAACATACAGGCTGCTGGATGCCGTCGGTGCATCATGATGCGGCTCAGCAGGCTGCGCTGCTTGCGGCGAATCATGACGTGCTGGGGTATGACGCAGTGGGATTTCTTATCAATTATTTCATAGAGCCTGCGGCACTGGGAACAGCGATGGAGTGGGGGTCGCCGTCGGAATTGCCCATGTACCGTTCGCATCCCTGGCAGCGGATCGAGGACACGGCCATCCCTTCTGACATACTCTCACGTCCACCGATTTGTACCGGCATTGAGACAATTCGCTATGCCAAGCAGCACTACGGGGAGCGGATGGGAATTATCGGGAAAGTCATGGGGCCGTTTTCGATGGTGCAGGTGATGCATGGGCTTGAGGCCACAATGCTCGCGCTCGTGGAGGATCCGGAATGCATCGTGGCGTTCATGGATCGCACGATTGACCTGCTGGCGGATTATGCGAATGCACAGTTCGCGGAAGGGGCGGATGCCATCGTGATCGGCGAGGGTGGGGCGGGTGCGCAGATGCTCTCTCCCGCAATGTATGAACGCTATCTGCTGCCGGTGCATCAGCGGCTTGTGCGGCGCATCGAGGGTCCGGCCATTCTCCATATTTGCGGGGATATCCGTCCGCGCCTCGCCATGCTCGCCCAGACCGGGATTGCCTGTTTCAATTTCGATTGGGCGATTCCCCCCCAGGACATGGTGGAGGCTGCCCGGGGCCATTTCACGGTCATGGGCAATATCAACACGTCCGATCTTCTGTATGGCACACAGGAGACCCTCGAAAAGCAGGTGGAGGAATGTCTGTGCGCGGGCGTGCATATCATCAGCCCCGGCTGCGCCCTCAGCCCGCGATGCCCAAACCGGAATCTGCGCGTCTTGCCAGATTTTACTGCGAAATGGAAAAAACACTAGCGGAATCCGGGGTCCGGCGCCTGGTATCCGGGACACCGACACCCATTCCGAAAAAAAGTTGATAGCTGATGGCTGATCGCCCTGTCCTGCGACGTGTCCTCCGTCTTGTCCTCCGTCTTGTCCTCCGTCTTGTCCCCCTTCTTGTCCTCCGTCTTGTCCCCCTTCTTGTCCTCCGTCTTGTCCCCCTTCTTGTCCTCCGACATGTCCTCCGAAGCTTTAGCGTAGGAGGAAGCTTTAGCGTAGGAGGAAGCTTTGTCGTAGGAGGAAGCTTTAGCGAAGGAGGAAGTCACGCGCCACGCGTGACGAAGGGGGATCCCCGTCCGTCTCCGTCCGGTCCATCCCGTCCATGCCCCGTCCATCCCTGCCCGTGTCAGTCCGTGCCCGTCCGTGTCGCCCACTGACCGCCGATAGCTGCCCGCTGAAAGCTGACCGCTGAAAGCTGACCGCTGAAAGCTGACCGCTGACCGCTGACCGCTGATAGCTGATAGCTGATAGCTGACTGCTGATGGCTGATAGCTGACCGCTGATAGCTGCTTATATTTTCCCCTTGCATAACCCTAAAATCAGGCGTATAGTACACCCCATAGAGGTGACATATGCTAAAGACAGGGGTTACCGAAACCGCCACGGGCAAGGAACAAGTTGCTGTTTGTATTAATCAATCCAGATTTAAGCTGGTGAATTTTTATTATGGCGTCAGTGACACCGTGGAAGCCGGGTTCTGGTCTGAACCGGATACCTGGTACGACGTCTATATCAAAACCTATGGAACCAAAGACGCCTCCGGAAATCCCAACGGGGCTCTCCGCGCCTGGGTTAAACCCCACAATAGCCCCTATACCGATTGGGACACTGCATTAGTATACGTCCCCCCCATCCTCGACTCCGGAGACACCCCCATCCGCACCGCCATAAGCGCTATCTTCCGCATCAACCTCCTCCCCCAAGAATCTTATCCAGACACCATCCAACTTAAAGGACTTAAGGTAAACGCATGGCCGTGTAATCCGACACCTGAATGGCTAACTCTGAAATATGCAGATATTATCATCACTGAGATACAAACTAGAAATGAAACTACACTTCTAGATGAATATGGTCATTATTCTCCTTGGATTGAATTGTATAACCGTGGTGATAGTGCTGTGAATTTACAGTATTGGGGCTTGACCGATGAACCCGAATTTCCATATAAATGGCAGTTCCCCGAAGTGATACTCCAACCCATGGAATACCGCTTAGTCTTTGCAACTGGTGTAATCAGCGGACAACCCATGTCACCTGACGTTAAAAGTTATTCTGGTGAACTTCATACCAATTTTAGTCTCAATCCTGATGGTGGCTTTTTGGCCTTAGTGATGGCTGGCTCTGATTCCAATGTCAACTTAGCTGCGACAACAATGATTTATCCTGCGTTGGAAAAAGATTTTTCCTATGCACTTTTCGCAGACAACATGGACGAACCAAACCCTCATGGTTTCAGCGTAGTAAATAACGTTACGCCTGGACACGGCAATCCTCCTAAACCCCGTATCGTTGTTCTTGATCCTGGGCATGGAACACCTGAAGCAGGTGATTCAGCAACCTCTGGCAAAAGTGGCATTGGCACGTACAGTGGTGTAACTCATACTCAAGAGTATCTCTGCAATTGGCTTGTTGCACAGCAAGTTAAGGAAGAAATTGAAGCATCCACCAAAAATGAAACAAATCCAATAAAGGTTATTATTACTAAAAAAGATGCTCTTACTAATTTGTCAAACTTAGATCGTGCAAAAAACTGTGGTGATAATAACGCCTCCTTATTCATTAGTTTACATTTTAATGGTACCGAAACTGTCTACCCCCGTGGGACATTTGCAGTTGTGCTTCCTACAAAATTCAAAGAGCCTATTGGGGGTAAGGAGTTTAGGACGGACAACAGAAATCAGAAGGAGGAGATTGAATTCGCTAAATTGCTTGTTGATGCTGTAGTGAAGGCTTTTGTAATTCCGGATGCCGACCAACCAGCCCAAAATGATGGTGTACGTCATACGGGAAAAGATGCCAATAAAGGGGTATTGTTCGAAACAACAAGAGAATTCAACGTTCCATGGTACAAATGGGCTGAACGATTGTATTACAATAAACCTGATCAGAACGACAGAGCTATAGCAGTTCTTCTTGAAATAGACAATCTTAAAAATGCCGATGTTGATTTATATCTCAATGATACAACAGAATCTATACCAATACCGGATCATTACAAACCATTGAGTAAGGCAATTGCTCAAGTAATTGTGCAAAAAATAAACAACTAAAGGAATATGTTATGAAATTAACATCTGTGCTAATCTTCTTCTTTATTTGGTCTGGTTCTCCAGTATCAAACTTTGATTTGCAGGCTCTTTTCGGGGATAAGCAGATGTTTAGCATAAATAGAAATGCTTGCATTGTCCCTGCACCTAGTGCCAACAAAGTCGCAATCGTGACTAGTAAGGAGTGTTCTTTTTTTGAACTGTCAGAGGATGGAGAACATTGGGAAGGTCCTTTTTCTGTCGAACATGGCTACAATATGCAGGTTGGTGATGAGTGGCCTCCTTTCTGGCTGCATGAGAAAAGTGGCAAGGAAGTTCTTGTGCTGGATCAACGAAAGGAAGTTGGTGTTTGCTTAGAGAAAGGGAGAATTGTTTCCGGTTCTTTTCATATGCGTGATAAACGTGACGTTTGTGAACCGGAAACGGGACGTCTTTGCAGGCCTCTGACATCTTTTCGAGAAAAGGATAAGGCACAAATTATGAAATTACTGAGTCTCAAAAAGAAAACCATAGGGGACATACATCCAGAACAAAAAAAAGATGCGGAAAAAAAATACAAAGAAATTGATCCAGAAAACATTTACGCACTCTATGATCTGTCTCCAAAGAACACTTCTATTCTGTGTCGATTCAAAAGTGATGGTCCGCTTGTGAGTCTTGACTTGAGCTCAGGCGACCGGATCACTTTTCCGATCAAAGGACGTCCGCGTGTTTTGGACAGTGACATGTATGGATCGTATTCGCCAGATGGCGAGTGGGTGCTTATGCAGTACAGCTATGGCCCAGATGATCATTATTCTGGTGGGTATTTACAGCTCTTCGACAAGTACGGGCATTTTGTTTGTGAGGTTGCGCAGTTTTATGATGATGTTCCTGCACCTGTAGGACAACATTTCTGGCTTCACAATAACTGGATAGTCTATTTCGATGGGCATGACCTCATCTTTCAAAAATTTCTACATAAGCAATGACGTTCTGCGACAGATATTCTAAATAGTAGGTTACTTTAGCAAAAAGAATAAGCTAAATGTATAATATTCAACAAGTATGTATCTTGTGGCATATAGAACAAAGATATTGAAAATGTCAAACAGCAATATTCTTGTAGGAATTGTGTTTTTTAAGGAGGATGGTCATTATGGGCACTAGTATCTGGTTTTTTTCAACCATAGAAGAGCAGTTTAGAGTAAAAATGATTTCTTTGCAACATGGAGAATGTAGATGTTCATGCAACTGGATAACTTTAATGGGCTGCTATTCAGTGTGATAGTGTTATGTTCATTTCCTGCCTTGGGTACGAATCCGGAGGCGTTTCTGGTGAAGGGCGGGTTTACTAATGTGGCCAACTTTACGGAGTATCAAGATACGCTGGTATTTTCCGGTTGGAATGGTAGTTATGGTCAAGAACCATGGCGCAGCGACGGCACGGAAGCGGGCACGGCGCTGATAAAGGATATCTATCCAGGCTCGAACAGTTCTTGGGCGGAAAATTTTATGGCGGTAAACGGTGTGCTCGTGTTTACGGCGCGAGACTCTGATGACAACTATGCCATCTACCGCACGGATGGTACGGAGACCGGCACCTATTCCATTATTAATGAAGATATTAATGAACCCTTTGTTCACGTGAACGATTTCTTGGTGAGCGGCGAATGGCTCACGGACGGGACGGTCGAGGGTTCGCACAAAATAGGCCAGGTGCCAGGGATATATAAATTATATAGTGGTAGCATGTTAAATGGGTATTACTATGTGCCTGCGATTACCTATCCCGAAACTGAATGTGCGGACTTGCTGAAGATAGATCTGAACACCGACGAGTGCACCAAAGTATATGAATTCGAAGGAAACGGGGTTACTAAGGGGATACGTTCAGTGTCCAGCGCGCTGGGGTTGCTTTTCATTACGGCAAAGGATGATACACATGGCGCTGAACCCTGGGTGAGCGATGGGACCCGGGAAGGCACTCATCTGCTTAAGAACATTATGCCGGATGACGGAGGCATAAATATAGGTTCAGATCCTTACATAATTACCGAAATAAACGGGTTGGTGTATTTCAGCGCACATGAAAACATATACGGTTATGAGCCCTGGGTGACTGATGGAACGGAATCCGGCACGCGATTATTGAAAAACATTAACACCGATCCTACCTCCCTGCTTTCAGGACATTCCATTCCGGAAGGGTTCATGCCCTTTCGGAACTACTGTGTTTTTTCCGCCAAAATTGGCAATGGCAATGAATGGGCCGAACGAATTTTTCTCTCCGATGGAACCACCGAAGGCACCATCCAGCTTACGGAGTTTGCGGCTGAAAAAGTGGCCATCGTTCACGACATGCTATACATCGGCGAATATAACGACACCGGTATCTGGCATCTCTGGAAAAGCGACGGCACGCCCGAAGGCACGGTATGGGCCAGCGATACTGAACTGCATGGCAAGTTGCAAGGTCCTGAAATTCAACATATAGGCGGGTTATTGTATTTTAACAGCTATTCTGTGAGTGATGTCAGAGAACTGTGGGCCATGAATATTCCCCCGGCGGTAACGGACATTGTGCCGATCGATCCGAATCCCACCAATGCGGATGCCGTGCAATTTGAAGTGCGTTTCGATGAAGCGGTGAGCGGCGTGGACATGAGCGATTTCACCGTATTCGATATCGGCCTGACCGGCGCACAGGTGACCGGCGTATCCAGCGGCAGCGGCTCATCGATCACGGTCACCGTGGCCACCGGCGAAGGCGATGGCACGCTCCAACTCCGATTGCTGGACAACAACTCCATTATAGATACTTTCAACGAACCTCTGGAAGGATACGGCACGCCGCTCGGCGATTGGACCAGTGAACAATCCTACCGCATAGATCGAACCCCGCCGGAGGTCTATCTGAATTCCAGCGCACCCAATCCAGCCCCGCTGGAACCCATGACCGTTACCGTGTATTTCACGGAACCGGTAACCGATTTCACTGACGACGACCCTGTGGTAACCAATGGCACGATCAGCGGATTCACCGGAAGCGGCCAGGGGTACGTCTTCCTGCTCACACCGCAGAATCCGGGACTGCTGACGGTCTCCATCCCCGAAGGGGCTGCTGTAGATGAAGCAGACAATGGCAACACCGCCTCCGCTGTGTTCGAACGCACGATCCTTGACGTTGAAGGCGAAGGCAGCGAAGAAGGCATGCCCGCCGAAGGTTCACCGGAGGAGGGTCAAGCCGAAGGCATGATTGAAGGGGAAGGGGGCCAGGAAGGCGAAGACCTGTACGTTTTATGCACGGCAAACCTATCATCGAATCCCATCGCGGGACTTCCATTTGTGCCAGCAGGCACGGCAACCCTCTCCTTGGATTTCGATCACCAAACGTATCAGGTGGAAATCACCCATAACATCGTGGCCCCATGTGTTCCTTGGGAAGCAAGTTTGCGCACGGGGGACGGAGTATGGCCCGTTAATGACAATTATATCAGTAAACTGGGGGGCCAGATTGAAAGTCCCATTATATATGCGCTGACTCCGGAAGAGGCGAGCCTACTGGAGTCCACGTTTCAACACTTTCATTTTGACGTTAATTTCGGTATAGAAGATAAGTCCTGGGCATCATGCAATTTAAAGGGAGAGACCTCCTGCTTTGGGACTGCCGGGGTAAGCATCAAACTTGAACATGAGTTCCTGAAATATACTCCTGGAGAAACCTTTGATATTACTATGTACCATGGTTTCCCCGTGGTGCCCGAACATTTCCTGGAAACCGTCGATGAAACTCTTCCATCAGGGTGGAATTATCTTGGGCCGGTATCAGGCGTTATGCCTACCGATGCCCCGACTCCCAGCACGCAAGGCGCCCTCCACTTCTCCTGGCTGGGGGAACCGTTTATCCAATCACCCCAGAGCTTCACCTATCGCGTATGGGTTCCCCTCTCCCAATCCGGAGGGGCCGAAATCATGAGCACGCTCACTTACTATACAATGTCAGGACCCTTTGCGTTGCAACCCGTCATCAACACGGTACTAGAAGATCCCAATTTACCAGTTGAAGGGGAAGGCTCAAATGAAGGGGAAGCCGAAGGTCAAGCTGAAGGCGTGACCGAAGGTTACGCCGAAGGCGTAAGCGAAGGCGAGTTATGCGAAGGCGATCCCGCCGATGCCGATCTGATCCTAACCCGTACAACAACGTATTACTATACCCCCGGAGAAACCCTCGACCTATCCCTGCGCCTGGAATATACCAACTGTGCAGACATCAGCTACTTCGTCATTGAAGAAACCCTTCCCGCCAATTGGAGCTTCCTTGAGTTCCCCACCCCCTGTCCGATGATTGACTACCCAACCCCCGGAGATACAGGAATCTTGACCTTTATGTGGGGGTTTGGCTACTACCCGCAATTCCCCCTCGAATTCACCTATCGCGTGCAAGTGCCCGCCGATCAAACCGGCGACGTACAATTCTCCGGACAAGCCACCTGTACCCTCTCAAACAATGCCGATGAGTACAGTAACACGGAAATCACCCTCGTGCACGAAAAAGTGACCCCGCCCAACCACACCGCCGACCAAAATAACGACTACCAGATTAACCTATCCGAACTCCTCCGCGTCATCCAATTCTTCAATTCAAACGGCATCCATTGCCAAACCGGCACCGAAGACGGATTCAATCCCGGCCCCGGCGATCAGACCTGTGTCCCCCACCAATCCGATTACAGCCCCCAAGACTGGGTCATCGGCCTCTCCGAACTCCTCCGC
>ERZ795059.1034-NODE-1034-length-32534-cov-15.961360_pt1 | contig 32534 bp, 15 predicted proteins | sample MGYA00375143_ERZ795059 | MGnify/ENA primary metagenome ERZ795059 (study PRJEB30188, sample SAMN05720168) | activated sludge metagenome | isolation source: Anaerobic digester | place: USA | collected 2015-01-07 ... | reverse complement strand
ATCTTTGTTTGGGACACCGGATCTATCTAAACTGTCGTCCCGCTGGGACTCGTAAGGGATGATGCCAAGATTATTAGTTTTCGCACAAGCTCCTCCTCGGGAATGACAGCAAGGCCGGCGCGCTTTACCATCATCCTCCTATCCCGTCCATCACGCACGCGCCACCCATGCCAAAGCACGCGATAGGCGTGCGATAAGCGTGCGATAAGCACGGGATAGTCGCAAGAGACAAAGGGGAGAGCTTATGGGGTTGGAGTTGCTTGCACCCGGAGCGTATTCTTGAAATGCAGCTTGGCCACTTCATTCAGACGGTCCAGGCCATGCAGCTTCACAAATTCCCGGGCGGCCTTGTCCACATTGGATCCCGCACCCAAAGGCAGATCGATCTTGTAGCGCTTGCTGAGTTCCTTCATGGCCCCCAGAAACTGATATCTGGCCAGGATCGACGCCGCGGCCACAGCCAGATCGCTTTCCGCGCCGCTGCGTTCCACCACTCTGAGGTCGGGTTGTTTGGTCTTGAAGGCGGCTGCCACTTTTTTGCTTTTGGAAAACTGGTCCACCAGGATGCCGTCCACGGGCTGGCTGGCATCCAGCAGGTTCTGGATCACGCCGCAGTGTTGCCAGGCCAGGAGGTCGTTGAGGTTGCGGCTGTTTGATTTCATATCATCCATGATCTGGTTGTAGCGGGCTGGTTTGAGGACGATGCCGCTCATGCGGCCAGGAAACTGCTGGTAGAGAGAGGTGGCGATCTGGATGATCTGGCTGTCGCGCAGCTGTTTGCTATCTCTCACTCCCAGGGCCCTGAGTTCCGCGGTCTGCTCATTGCTGGCTTTGAAAGCGCAGACCACCAGGGGGCCAAAGTAATCTCCCTTGCCGCATTCGTCGGAGCCGATCCAAAGCCTCCAGTCGTGTTTTGCCAGCTCCGGGGCCTGGTCTTGCAGGTCCAGCTCCGTCTGGTCCCGGATGGTTTCCAGAATGGCTTTGATGCCGCTTCCGGGTTTTGCTCCGATCACGAACGAGATCCCCTTGCGGGCCGACCAATAGAGGTTGAGGGTGGCCTTTTCCCCCAGGCTGGAGAGCCGCAGTTGTTCTCCGTAGGCGATGGAAGACTGCTCTTCCACTCTGATGCCCCGCATAGCCAGTTGGGGCAGGATTTCAGCGAGTTTGGCTTCGATGTGTTTATCCAGTTTCAGATTCTCCTGATCTAGGTTTTTATCTTGCGGCGCAATAAATTGGCGTTTGTGACCACGGTTACGGAAGAACTGGCCATGGCGATCTCGGCGATGATGGGATGCAGGATGCCCAGCACGGCCAGAGGGATGGCAATGAGGTTGTAAAAGAAGGCCCAAAAGAGGTTTTGGCGGATCTTGCGGAAGGTCTGGATGGAGAGTTCCACGGCGATGGGAAGACTGCGCAGATCGTCTCTCACGATCGTGATATCAGCCGCCTCGATGGCGATATCGGTGCCCTGGCCCATGGCGATTCCGATATCGGCAGTTTTGAGGGCGGGAGCGTCGTTGATGCCGTCTCCCACCATGGCCACTCTGCCGTATTCCTTTTGTAAGGTCTTGATCATATTGGCCTTATGCTCAGGAAGCGCTTGGGCAAAAAAGCGCGCGATCCCCACCTGATTGGCAATCGCCTGAGCGGTTTCCTGTTTGTCGCCGCTCAGCATAATCGGCTCTATGCCCATGGATTTGAGCGTCTTAACCACTTCCGCGGCCTCGGGCCTGATGCCATCGGCAATATAGAAGGTTGCCAGCACTCTGCTGTGGTCGGCCAGCCATACCTGGCTGGCATAGGAAGCCGCGGCGGAGATTCTCATTCCATCGGGTTCCAGGCCGTTTTCCCGGATGAATTCCAGGCTGCCGATGCGGTATGCCACCTCAGCTACCGAAGCTGTGATTCCCTTGCCGGTGTGATAGCTGAAGTCTTTGATGGCCAAAGGCTTCATGTTTTTGGAGCGGGCGGCTTTTACCAGGGCCTGGCCCAGCGGATGCGATGATCCGGATTCCAGGGCGGCCGCGATGCTCAAAGCTTGATCGGGATCGAGGTCCCGGGTGATCGTTTCAATCAAATCAGGCTTGCCGTGAGTGAGAGTGCCGGTCTTGTCAAACACGATGGCCTTCACGTCCTTCATGGTCTGCAGAGCTTCGCCGTTGCGTACCAGGACGCCCTTTTTGGCCCCAATCCCGCTGCCCACCATCAGAGCCGTGGGTGTGGCCAATCCCAGAGCGCAGGGGCAGGCAATCACCAGAGTGGCGATCGAGGCCATCAAAGCGGCTGCCAATCCGGTTTCGGGAGAATTGAGCGGCAAGAATCTCAGGATGAAAGAGCTAATGCTTTGCGCCACATCTGGAAAGAGCATCCAGCCGGCGAAGGTGAGCAGGGCCAGAATGATGATCACCGGCACGAAAATGGCGGTAACTTTATCTGCCAGAAGCTGAATTGGCACTTTGGAATGCTGGGCATCCTGGACCAGTCTGATTACCTGGGCCAGAAAGGTGTCGTTGCCCACTTTTTCGGCTTTGATCCTGATCAAACCGTCCAGATTGAGGGTGGCGCCCAGGACCCGGTCTCCCGGCTTGCGGTTTACCGGCATCGATTCTCCCGTCACCAAAGCTTCATCCAGATTGGCGCTGCCTTCCAGGATCACTCCGTCGGTGGGAACTTTCAGGCCCGCTTTCACGATCAAAATATCACCGGCCTTGACTTTGCGGATGGATACTTCTTTCTCTTCACCGTCTTGATAGAGGATAGCCGTTTTCGCGCCCAGGTCCATCAGTTTGCGGATCGCCTCGGAGGCCTTTCCTCTGGCCTGGCTTTCCAGATATCTGCCGGTGAGATGGAAGGCCAGGATCATGGCCGCGATACCGCTAAAAGCATGGGAATCAATGCCTTTGACAACAAAGGAAAGGGGCCACACCAGCAGGGAGGCCAGGGTACCCATGGCGATCAGCACGTCCATATTGGCAGCTCCCGATCGGATAGAACGCCAGGCGGATATATAGACGCGACGGGCCGGGAAGATCATAGCCGCCAGGCTGAGGATAAAGATTGTCCAGTTGTCGGTGAGGTGGCCCAGCAGCATTTGGTCAAAAACCATGTGGCTCACCATAAATACACTCACGATGACGGCCACTCCCCAGGCCTGCCACATGCGGCTTCTGGCTCTGCGGGCTTCCAATACCAGCTGGTCCTCACTCTTTTCCAATTCCTCACGGACGCTGAATCCCAGCGCCCTAATGGTGGTCTCAAAGAGCTCAGGTTTGAGCTGTCGGCCGTCGTATTCCACGCTGGCCTCTTCCAGGGCTAGATTCACGTGGGCGCTTTTGACTCCCGCCAAACCTGCCAAAGCCTTTTCCACTCTGGCACTGCAGGACGCGCAGTGCATCCCGTCGATGCCGATCTTGATGCTTGTATCCATGCTTGATTCCTTATAATATCATACCTACAAGATATGCGTAATGGCTCATGATGACAAGCACGCTGTTTCCGATGAGGAAATCGGCCCGTGATAGAACATTCCTCAAACTTGGCACTAAACTTGCATTGAAATCTCCTGAACAGACATAAGTCCGTTTGACCAGAGGTTCAAATGAAAACAAGCACCAAACTGTTGATTCTTGTCGCGCTGCTAATTACCGCGTCAAACCTTTTTGCCACCCTCCGCTCGGTGGATCCCTTGATCCTGCCGCAATGGCACAGCAGCGATCCCTGGAATGGCCGCTGCCCAGGCACCGCTGGAAACCGTGCCAACGCGGGTTCTCATGCTTTGGCCCTGGCCAAGACGATGAAATACTGGGCCTATCCCTCCTCGGGAACGGGAAACGTATCCTATGTGGATGATGATTACGGCGACATCAACTCCAATTTCAACCCGACCATCAACTGGGACGGGATGTCCAACACTCTGGTGTTTCAAACTACTCAGCGCTATATATTTATGTGCGGCGCTTCGGTGTTTACGGATTATGAGCAGCAAAATTCCAGCTCCACTCTGGCCAATGTCCGCACTTCTCTGATCAACTATTTCAGCTATGATCCCGCCATGCAGATCAGGTCCCGCGGGGAATTTACCAATTTCTACTGGAAAGCAATGATCCGGGCCGAACTGGATGCCGCCCGTCCCGTGATCTACACCGTCACTCTGGCCAGCGGCCGGGAAGTAGCTCTGCTGGTGGACGGTTATGACGAAGCGGGCCTCTTTCATGTCAACTGGAGCGACGTCAATGTGCCGGACGCCTGGGTGGAGCTCAACACCCTCAGCTATATGGATGAAGCTATTCCTGAAACGGCCCAGCAAATGCTGACCGGGATCCGTCCCAGCCTGGGGCCTGTCAATATCGACGAGAACTTCGAGACGGATTTCAGCGAATTCAACTGGCAATTTTCCGGCCACGCCAATTGGACCATTTCCACCGAGGCGGCCTACTATGGCACTCAATCCGCTAAAAGCGGAAACATCAACGACAATCAGACCACCTCAATGTTTATCCAGATCAATGTCTCTCAGCCGGATACGATCAGCTTCTTTAAAAAGATCTCCTGTGAAGCCGAACCCAATCATCTCTACGACCATCTGGCCTTCCTGATCGATGGAGTGGAACAGCAGCGCTGGAGTGGAGACGGGGCCTGGGAATATCACGAGTATCCCGTCACGCCGGGAGTGCATGAATTCCGCTGGACCTATAACAAAGACGGGGCCAGCGACTATTTTGGAGACTGCGCCTGGGTGGATGCGGTCGATTTGCCGGAAGGTAGCACCCCTTTGAATCCACCGCGTTTTGTGGAGGCTCAGCTTTTTGCCGGAAACGATGTGACGTTGAACTGGGACCCTCCCATGGGCAGCAATCCTTCCCTGATCGGCTACCGCGTCTATCGCAATGGCACCCAGATCGTGCAATACAACAATCCCGCCCAAAACTTTCACAACGACTACAACCTGGCCAATGGAGATTACAGCTACCATCTGAGAGCGGTTTACGCGGAGGGGATTTCCGGGCCCAGCAACGCGAGTAGCGTCGAGGTGGAAGTGCCTTACGCGCCTACCAATCTGGTGGCTGAGCTCAGCGGTGTGGATACCGGCCACCTGACCTGGCTGGCCCCACCCCTGCTAAGAGACAGGGCCCTGATGGGTTACAAGCTCTATCGGGATGAACTGCTGCTGGCCGCCATCGAAAGTCCCGAGACACTGGAATACTTTGACCACAATCTGGCCCAGGGGGCCTATTACTATAAGATCAGTGCCATTTACGCTTCCGGGGAATCAGCTTTCAGCAACACCGCCGTCCTGGCTGTGGGAGTGCCGGAACCGCCTCTGGGCTTGCAGGCTGTCGTGAATGGCGACGATGTCTCCCTCAGCTGGCAGCAAGTGTCCGATCCTCAGTTCCTCAGCGGTTTCAAGATCTATCGCAACAACAGCCTGATCCACCAATCCACCACTCCGGACTTGCTCGGCTATACCGATCCCGATCTCCCCAATGGGTCCTACTCATACTATCTGAGGGCTGTGTATGGAGATACGGAATCGGGAAATTCATCCACGGTGACGGTAAGCGTGGAAGTGCCCTATCCTCCAACTGGATTGACGGCCACTGTAAACGGCGACGATGTGTCGCTATCCTGGACTAACCCCCTCTCTGGCAGAGCATTGACTCATTATTATATCTACCGCAACGCGCAGGTGATCGCCGCTGTCTTCAATCCCAACACCCTCAGCTATCAGGACCTCAATCTCCCCAATGGCCTCTATAGCTACACGATCTCAGCTTTCTACTCCGGGGTGGAATCTGCCCCCTCAGCTCCCGCCACGGCTCTGGTGGAGGTGCTCTATCCTCCCACCGCTTTGGCTGCCACCGTCAATCTGGCAGACGTACAGCTATCCTGGAACATCCCAGCCACCCAAGGTGGATTGAGGGCGTTTTTGGGTTATAAAGTCTATCGGGATGGTACTTTAATCGCCACCGTCACGGGCGGTTCCAACCACCAGTACACCGATGCCAGCCTCCCCAACGGCAGCTATAACTATGCCGTGAGCGCGTATTATAACAGCGGGGAATCCTCTCAAGCTCTCCTCAACGGTGTGGTGGTGCAGGTGCTCTATCCGGTGGCGGTTCTGAACTATCAGATCAACTCGGATGATGTGCAGCTGTGGTGGAGCGCGCCCGCTTCCTCTCCGGGACGCCTTTCCGCTCCTGGACGCGATCCTCTGGAATATCGTCTCTACCGCGATGGAGCATTGCTGTCGCAAAGCGCGCTCACCAGTTATGACGATCTTGATCTGGCCAACGGCCTCTATCAGTATTGGGTTACGGTGATCTATCCCAGCGGAGAATCTCAGCCCAGCCCCACCGTCCAGCTCGAGATCGAAGTTTTGTATCCCCCCAGCAACCTATCGCACACAGTGAACGGCGCTAACGTGAACCTCAGCTGGGATATAGCTGCCACCAGCGCTGGCAGAGGACTGCTGGGCTACAAGATCTACCGGGACGAATCTTTTATCGGTAGCGTGATTGCCAATTCCTACACGGACAGCGCTTTGGCCAACGGCAGCTATCAATACAAGGTGAGCGCTCTCTACGCGGGTGGGGAATCCAGCTTCACAAACACGGTGACGGCTGTCGTGGAGGTGCTCTACGCTCCCCAGGTGCTACAATACAACGTGCTGGACCGCAACGATGTAGCCCTGCACTGGCAGCTTCCTCAGTCCGCGCCCCGCGCCTTACTGGCCTTCAAGCTCTATCGGGATGCCAGTCTCATTTATCAAGGAAGTGAGCTCAGCTTTACGGATACCGATCTCGCGGACGGCGTCTATGTGTATCAGGTCACAGCCCTTTACGACAGCGGAGAATCGGCTCCCTCCAACACCGTGAGTCCCTTTATTGAGTATCCCTGGCCCCCCACAGGCCTGGTGACCAGTGTCGATCACGACGACGTGAGCCTCAACTGGGACGTCCTGCCTGGCACGCAGGTGCTTTATCAGCTTTACCGGGACGGAGTTCAAATCGCGGAACTGACCACTACAACCTATCTGGACGCCAACCTCCCCAACGGAGTTTACAGCTATCATCTGACCAGCTCAAACGCTTCGGAATCCGGGGTTTCAGATCCGTCTCTGCCAGTAAACGCCACGGTGGAAGTGCTTTATGGGCCTTCGGGACTTGTCTACAGCCTCGAGAATGACGATGTGCTGCTCAGTTGGAATGCCGTGGCTTACACTGGCGGGACCAGACTCCTGCTGGGTTATGACGTGTGGCGGGATGGGACCCAGATTGCCAGGACAGGGGAGCTCAGCTATCGCGACGCCAGCCTTCCCAATGGCGTCTATCAGTATTATATCACAGCCGCTTACGACACTGGAAACTCCAACCCCTCCAACAGCGTAACGGTCTATCTTGAGCTGCTCTATGCTCCCTCCAATCTGGTCCAAAGCGTGAACGGCAACGACGTCAGCCTCAGCTGGAGCGCCGCTCCCAGTTCCGGAGGCCTCAGAAGCTTCAACGGCTATAACCTCTACCGGGACGGCATCCTGATCGACAATACCACAGCGCTCAGTTATGACGATCTCAACCTGGCCAACGGGACCTATCAATACTATGTAAAAGCCCTCTACTCCAGCGGAGAGTCTAGCTCCAGCAATACCGTAACCGCTTATGTGGAAGTGCTGTATCCTCCCAGCAATCTGAGCTACGCGATCGCTGACGATGACGTTACTTTGAGCTGGAATGCCGCTCCCAATCAGGAACGAGGCCTGCTGGGCTACCGAATCTATAAAGACGGCGCTGTGCTGGATCAGACGAATCAAAGCACTTACACAGATTCAGACCTGGCCAACGACAGCTATCAATACTACGTGACTGCTCTGTATGACAGCGGAGAATCGCTGCCGAGCAACACCGTGACGGTAAATCTGGAACTGCTGTATCCCGCTACCAACCTCACTCACTCTGTAGCTGGAGACGATGTTACCCTGATTTGGACCGCGCCTGTTTCATCAGGTGGATTGAGAGCTTTGCTGGGCTACAAGGTGATTCGCGACAGCAACCAGATCGCGCTGGTCAACACTACCAGCTATGACGATCTCAATCTGGCCAACGGTCTCTATACCTACAGCGTGATCGCCACATACGACAGCGGAGACGCTCTGCCCACCAACGCGGTAACTGCTATGGTGGAAGTGCTTTACGCTCCTTCGGCATTGAGTCACACCGTCATTGGCGACGACGTCAGTCTCAGCTGGACCGCCGCGCCCACTCAGTCGCGAGCCTTCCAGGGCTACAATATCTATCGGGATGGCAGTCTGATTGGCAATACTACGGACCTTAACTACAGCGATCCAAACCTCGCTAACGGCGTCTATATCTACTATGTAACAGCGCTTTACGGCAGTGGAGAATCCTCTGCTTCCAACTCCGTGAGCGCTATCGTGGAAGTCCTGTATCCTCCCACCGGACTCAGCTACAGCGTTGATGACGATACCATTATCCTGAACTGGACCGCGGCCGTCAGCTCTGGCGGACTGAGAAACCTGCTGGGTTACGACATCCACAGAGACGGACTAATAATAGCCAGGACCGCCGTACAAAGCTTTAGCGATCCCAATCTGCCCAACGGCGTGTATCAGTATTATATCACAGCCGCTTACGACAGCGGCAGTTCAAGCCCCTCCAATACGGTGACGGTGAATCTGGAACTGCTCTATCCGCCTTCCCTGCTTGCACATACAGTCACTGGAGACGACGTCAGCCTGAGTTGGACGGCCGCTCCCGCATCGGGAGGGCTTAGAAACTTCAACGGTTACAACATCTATCGGGATGGCAATCTGATCGCCAACACCGCTGCCTTGAGCTATGAGGACCTCAACCTCGCCAACGGCGTCTATCAATACTATGTAACAGCCCTTTACGCCAGTGGGGAATCGGCTGCCAGCAACACCGAGACCGCCGTGGTGGAAGTGTTGTACCCTCCCTCCAATCTCAGTCTGCAAGCCGACGCGGACGATATCAGCCTGACCTGGAGCGCTCCTCAGACCGCTCCGCGCGGATTTCTGGCCTATAAGGTTTACCGCAACGGCACTTTCCATGCCCAGACCTCTGCTACAAGCTGGCAGGACCTCAATCTGGCCAACGGCGTCTATAGCTATCAGGTTTCAGCGCTTTACGACAGCGGGGAGTCTCTTCTGATCGGGCCTTTGAGCGCTGAAATAGACATCCCTTATCCCGTCACCACGCTGGCGGCTTCAGTAAATGAAGACGACGTAACTCTCACCTGGACTTTGCCTTCCACTACTCCCCCCAGGGCCTTCCAGGGCTACTTTATCTATCGCAACGGGTCTTTGCATCAGGTGCTGGCCAATCCCAGCCTCAGCAGCTGGACAGACAGCGGCCTGGCCAATGGCGATTACAGCTACTATCTGATTGCCGTATATGACGCTGGGCTATCCCTCCCCTCAAACACGGTCTATATCACAGTCAACCTTGTGCCGGACCTACCCCCACCTTTGGCTCTTGGGTTGGACATGCTGGCGGCCAGAGACCTGCGACTGAGCTGGCAAGCACCGTCCCCCAATGTGTTGAGCTACCATATCTACCGCAACGATACACAGATAGCCACAACCACCGGGCTCAGCTATGACGACCTCAACCTCGCCAACGGATCATATCAATACTACGTGAAAGCCCTCTACGCGGAAGGCCTCTCCTCTGCTTCCAATCCCGTGACGGCCAATATCATGATCGCCTCGCCTCCTTCTGGGACCAGTGACATCAGCTCAAGCGGCAACAGCGTCAGCTTCAGTTGGAACGCTCCCGGCCAGGGCGAGATCGGTTATATCATCTACCGCAACGGGATAGAGGTCCTCTATATCCCCAATCCCCTGAGCACCAGCTTTACGGACAGCAATCTGCCCAATGGAAACTACCTGTATCAGGTGGCGGCCGTGTATCCGGGTGTGATTTCCAGCCCTGTCACGATAGGCAGCGTCAGGATCCTGGTGGCCTACGCTCCCAGCGGGCTGGTCACAAGCGGTTCCGCTGACACGGTTACGCTCAGTTGGACGGCCCCGGCTGACTTGGGCCTCTTCAGTTATTATAATGTGTACCGCGATGGCAACTTCCTGGCCCAGAGCGCTTTGGCCAGCTATACAGACACGGGATTAGCCAATGGCAGTTACGGCTATTATATCAGTTCTCAGTATCAGGAACTGGAATCACCTTTCAGTAATGTCGAAAGCTATACGGTGGCAGTCGCTTACGCTCCCACTGCCTTGAATGCCAGCGTGAATCAGGACGATGTGAACCTCTCCTGGACTGGGGTAAGCGACCTGGGTGGCTTCATCCATTACCGGATCTACAGGGATGGAATCCTGGCGGGTACCAGCAACCTTAGCTCCTGGCAGGACAATGACTTGGCCAACGGCAGCTACGGCTATCAGATCACGGCCCTCTACAGCTTTGGAGAGTCCGCGCTGTCAAACAGCGCCGCAGTCGAGATAGAACTGGCCTATCCCGCCACCGGCCTCAGCTATCAGCTCAACGGCGACGATGTGCAACTAAGCTGGACCGCTCCTGTAAACAGTGGAGGATTGCGTGGCCTGCTGGGTTATAAGGTCTATCGGGATGGCAGCTTCCTGGCCCAGACCGCTCTGCCTTCCTATACCGATCCGGACCTCGTCAACGGCAACTATCTCTATTACGTGACAGCCACATACAGCAGCGGAGATGCGGCCCCAACTTCCACCCTCAACGTGACGGTGGAGCTACTCTACGCTCCCAGCGGCCTGGCCTACAGCGTGGTCCAGGATGATGTAACCCTGAACTGGTCGCCGGTCTCATCCGCCGCCACAAACCTCCTGGGATACAGGATTTACAGGAATTCCAGCCTCATCGCCACCTCGGCAAGCACTACGTATCTGGATGCCAACCTGCCCAACGGCTCTCATGACTACGTGGTAAAAGCCTTTTATCCCAACGGGGAATCGGATGCCAGCAACCCTGTAACCGCTGTCATAGAAGTGCCTTACGCTCCCCTGAACCTGGATTACACCGTTACGGACAACGATATCCTCCTCACCTGGCAGGCGCCTCCTATCCAAGATCGCGGCCTGCAAGGCTATCAGCTCTACCGCAACGACGTCCAGATCGCCTTTGTGACAGGCCTCAGCTATTCCGATCCAGATATGCCCAACGGCAATTACAACTACTATCTGATCGCACAATACAGCAGCGGAGATTCGTCTCCGGGAAACACGATCACGGTGCCGGTGTTTGTGCCATATACTCCTACCGGAGTGACAGTTACAGGAACAGGAAGCGGCCGTACGATCACCTGGACCCGCCTCAACCAGATGGAAACCCACTACCGCGTCTATCGAAACAGCATGTTGATAGCCACCATACCTGCTTCACAACCAACCAGTTACAGCGATCCTGGAATCTCAAACGGGATTCACAGTTATCAGGTGGCGGCCATCTATCCGGGGGCCTTGATTTCCCCGCTCTCTGAGTCGGTCCAGACTACTGTGATGGTGGCCTATCCTCCCACCGCTTTGAACCATAACTTCAATACGGGAGACCAGAATCTGACCATTGTTTGGACTCCTCCCACCGAACAGACCTTCCTCATTGGCTACCGGGTATTGCTGTATGAAGACTTAACGCAGGTTGGCCAACTGCTGGTGGATCATCCCACCACAGAGGCTACGTTCACAAACACCCCCAATGCCATGTATCAAGTCTATGTCCAGAGTCGCTATTCAGACGGCACAGACACTATAGAATCTTTGCAGGCGGGCCCAATCTACCCTTGGGTCCATGCCGCCTATCCGCCCAGTGGCCTGACCGGAACTATCGATGGGGACGACATCCTCCTGAACTGGAACCCGCCCGTCCAGACAGGTCTGCTGCTGGACTATGTTGTTTATCATCGCAGAGACCAGGGCTCCTGGCAGCAAGTCAACGTTCTTCCAACGGATACCAGTTACACTTTGATGAACATGCAAAACGGCCAGTACACGATCATGGTCACCGCTCGCTTTGGGTCCACCACTAACTGGAGCCAATCAGACTACAGCAACCCCATAACCCCCTCTCTGGAAGCACCATACCCTCCCAGCAGTCTGGTGGCAACGGTGGAAGGGAATGATGTGACCCTCAACTGGACAGGTACGGCCGTCCCTTATGGTTTCCAGCATTATGTGATCCTGCGCAATTCCACCCAGCTGGCCACCACGACCAATATCAGTTTCAGCGATCCAGACCTGCCCAACGGAAACTACAGCTATCAGGTATATGCCGTGTATGGAGGAGGTAACTCCAGTCCCGGCAACACTCAGGAAGTGACTGTAACGCAAGCCTACCAGCCTCAGAGCGCTGAACTGGTCCTCACGGAAAACAACGTATTGATAAGCTGGACCGCGCCATCCGATCAGCAATTCCTCACCGGCTACTTGGTGTATCGGGACAGCGGACTGATCGCCACTTTGGGTAACCAACTCAGCTATACCGACAGCGGACTTGACAATGGGGATTACGGTTATGGCGTGATCGCCGTCTATGGCAGCACCCTTTCTCTGGTCACCAATGCCGGGATCGTTCATGTGGAAGTGCCCTACCCGCCTGCAGATCTGGTGCTTGAGGTAGCGGACAGCTCGATCGAGGCCTCATGGACTGCTACTCCGGACCTGGGATTCTTCCAGCACTATACTATCTTCCTGAACGGCAATCAGATCTTCGAGCAGCAGAGCACTTCCTACGACTTTGGCGTCCTTCCCAATGGAAACTACGTAGTTGGCGTGGAAGCGGTGTATCAATCCACCGTCTCAGACAGGATACTCTCTGACAGCCAAAGTCTTATCGTTGCATATCCAGCCCGCGACCTGAGCGCGGTGGTGGACAGCAACGATGTGAGTCTTAGCTGGCAGCCACCCATTGATGCATTTGGCCTTCAGGAATATCAAATCTGGAGAGACAGCAACCTGCTAAGCACCCTCACAGCTCTCACATATGAAGATATAGCGGTCCCCAACGGAGCTCATCACTATCAGATCAAAACGGTATATTCCGGCTCAGCCAGCGCTGCTGGAAACTTTGCCTTAGCCGAGGTCCTGGTGGCCTATCCTCCCAGCAATCTGAGCTATAACGTCAGCGAAGAAAACGTGCAGCTGATCTGGCAAGCGCCCTCGGATACGGGATACTTGACTGGCTACAAGGTCTATCGCGATGGCGCTTTCTTCTGCTTCCAAAACGGTCCTGGCATGACGGACGGGCCTCTGCACAATGGCACTTACAGCTATTATGTGACCGCCGTGTATGCCGATACCCTGGAAACCACTGCCACCAATGAAGTAAGCGTGACGATATTCATGACATACGCCGCAGAATCTGCTCAGGCCATACAGCAGGAAAGCAGCTTCCTGATTTCCTGGGAGCATCCCTCCAGCGGCAATCTGCCTGATTTCTACAAGGTCTGGTTCCTCACGGATGGCCTGCAAAGCGATCCAGCCGCCTGGACCTATGTGGGGGCCAGCGATTCCACCAGTATCGTGGATAGCATCCACGGCGATCTGATGGAAGGGGATTTCCTCTGGGCTGTCATCGCCGTATATGGAGAACTGGAAGCGCAAGCGACCTTTACCGATATCCTGCCAGTGGACCTCAATCCACCCATTCCAACCGTCACCAAGCTGCTGGGAAACTATCCCAATCCCTTTAACCCCAACACCCAGATCGTCTTCTGGCTCAAACAGGATGGGCGAGTCAAGCTGGAAATTTACAACTCCCGCGGCCAGAAGGTTCGTACCCTGCATAATGGGTCTATGACAGCCGGACGGCACATGCTTCCCTGGGATGGCAAAGACTCCTCCGGAAGAGTCCTGGGCTCTGGAATCTACCTCTACAAACTGGAGGCCGACGGCTATAGCAAGTTCTATAAGATGATCATGATGAAGTAGTTGTCATCGTATATTGAGAGGGTGGAAACACCTTCGCAAACGGTCGCGGCACAGACTACAGCTCTGCCGCGACCGGTTTTTGAGCTTGTGCGAAAACGGCATTCTGAGTCCCGTCAGGGACGACATTTCAGATAGAATTCGACATTTATCCCACATTCAGAGTCCCGGCAGGGACGGCATTTTAGATTATTGTGTCACCTCATAAGCCTCTATCCGACAGTGATATGAACATCTGAAATGCCGCTCCTGACGGAGCTCGTGAGAGGCGTTTTGGGACTGCGGGATCTATCTGAAATGCCGTCCCTGACGGGACTCTCAACACAAACTTGTTCATGGACAATCATTTATTCACAAGCTCTTTTATCAGTAGGGTCGAATTTTAGCCCAGCACGTGAACGACCCTCTTATATGCCTGCTCTACTATCTTCCATAGACGAGCCCCTCAGTGTATCTATGCAGAACCCGCCTTATAGCTAATGCGCAGTCAGACCGGATATGTTTGGCTGATAGTGATGTCCGGCAGCTCAGGGTTAAACTCAGGATCCAGGACGCTAAGTTGCTGACGGATAATGCCCCTGGCCCTCAAAGCCGGTGCCAGGATCAGCTGCTCAAACTCCTCCCGTGGAATGTCTTCCAGGCTGCAGGCATGCGGATAGAGCAGTTTGAGCATTCCAGTGCAGAGCTTGATCACAGCTTTGGTATCACGCGTGTCGGCATGGCGCGGAATATCCAGGGCTTCCTTAACCAGTTGGGAATAAGATGGTTCCACCCTTAGCAGGTGCAGCACCTCTGAAAAGTATTCGGTATTGAGCGCGTAGCCACGCAGCTTGAGGTCTTCGGTAAAGCGGAACAGCACCCAGCCGGGGATGAAACCGTGAATGCGGTCCACCAGGGCTGAGGAATGGAAAAACTCGGGCAGATGGCGAAAGAAATCCTCGTATCTGGGCTTGAGTTTGCGGTCCAGAGCGATATTGCCCAATAGCATCAGACCGCAGTCCGAAACGTTTTTATAGTGGCCCACCACCACCCTGCCGTTTTCCAGATAATTCTTGAAAGCGCCCAGGATGTCCTGATCGTTGGCAAACTTGAGCGTCTCCACCTCGTCGAGGGCCAGGAAGTCGTAGTTGTTGATAATCCCGGGAGTTCTGGTGCTGAGGTTGTAGAAAATCCCCGCCCGGGAGACGAAGCCGCCGCTCACGGTCCAGCCATACTTGGATAGGTTGTTGAAGAGGTAGGATTTGCCTGTTCCTTTGGGGGCCAGCTCGATCAGATTGAGATTAGGCTCCACGTGCACCAGCAGGCGCGAGATCATGGTAAGCTTTTTGTTGAGAGTGAATTCCAGCTTGCCATCCGGCCCCCGGTAGTCAGGATTTACCTCCATACTGCGGATCAGCAGGTCGATCCACTCATGGATGCCAAACTGCTCCCTGGCCTCCAGATAATAACTCAGTTCCACCCGGTAAGGCTCAAAGGGACGGAAGTCAATCAGTTCCACATATCCGGCGCTGTTATCACCTGGGCGCACATACAGCAGGGTCATCACTCCCCAGACCTCACCTTCGTGCAGACGTGCCAGCTTCCCCTGCTCCATCCACATGGACACGACGCCTTCCCGCGAGCTGATCCCCAGATCTGGAATGGCAAAGTTCATCTGGCCCCTCATCAGATCGGTGTTGATGATGAGGCGTGAGAATATCTGGATAGGACCGCTGCTCTGCAGGAGCCTGCGTCTAAAACCCGGACCGCGGGGAGGGAACTTCTCGTTCATGAATTCCGCGCAGGCTTCCGCGTCAAATTCATCAAAACGGGTGAAGCACTTGATCAGCCAGTCCTTGATATAGGAAGGCAGGTTGCGTCCCGCGAAGATGGCCTGGGAGGCTGGGTCCTTGAGGACGGATTCCAGGGGGAAGACGCGCTTGATCTTGTCATCCAGGTCCACGACGGGAAGTTGGGAGTTGGGGATTTGGCTTTCCACTATCGTTTATGATTCAAACATATCCCGCAGAGGAGTTTCCTCAAATCCTCTGACCGGGGGATCATCATCTCCGTTCTCACCGATCGTATCGTCAAAATCATACAGTTCCATCAGTTTCTCTTTGAATTTTCCAGGGACCTCTCCATATACAGAGTAGATATCGAGGGTCTCGATAAACATTCTAATCGTCTGACGGATAGGCTTCATGCGTGGGTCCACCCGCTTGAGGAAGTCGATCACCATCCGGTTCGGCGGTTCATGCCGCCAGGGAATGGCGATTTGATGTACCTCGAGGAGGGCATCCAAAAGGGGAGTGAGTTTGGCGACGCTTTCCTGCTTGAGGACCAATCCTCTGTCATCGGTAATCTGGCTGAAAAAATCCAACAACAGCTTGTAGGTAGTTTCATCTCCGCGCTCCATGGCCAGGCGGGGCATATCGTTCGCGTCGTGCTTCTTGACTCCCCAAAACACCTCTTCTTGCAAGGATTTAGCTGACGCGGCCAGGGTGTAGACCGGCAGCCGGTGTTCAGACCCCAGCCTGAGCAGCCAGGATAGGTTGCGGTAGGAATTCAGGCGGCTTACTCTGCCCATGCGGCCAATTATCTCAAGTTCATCGATGAGCAGCACCCAGCCTTTGTAGCCCAGGGCCTGTATCAGCAAGGGTAAGAACTCCATAAATGCCTTGTAATGGTCCCGCAGCAAAAACTTTGGCATGGCCTGAAACTCATATTTCCGGTCTTGCTTGACCAGATGTTTGGCAAAGGTGAGATTCTCTTTTTTGCCCATCAGGCTGTTGTAAAGAACGATCATTTCCCTGGAATCGTGGTTTTGAAAGCTCTCGAAGATCAGAAGGGGGAGTGGATGGCTCAGCTTATCCTTACTATCCAGCAGTTCATCCCACTTCTGAGGAGGAAAGCGATAATCGAGGAGCTTATTGAGCAGACCGGGGATCTGAGCGTCCTGGGTGATAACTCTCGAAGCCAGAGCAGGGAAGAAGGATGTGAAGTTGTTTAAACCCAGATCAGGGCTCAAACTGATGTAGCTCACGGCGTAACCCTTGGCCAGGATATGCTTTTCCACCTGTTTTAGAAAGTGGGTCTTGCCCTGTCCGTATTCGCCCCACAGCACTCTGCCCTTGACCGCCTTTCCAGCTTCCAGGCTTTGGAGGTCTTCGTCGATGGTGCTAAGCTGCTTCTGTCTGAGATCTGGCAACCGCCCCACCAGCTCCCGGGATGGAATTCCCGCCCGAATGGCTTCCAACACCATGATGCTGCTTTGTTTGTCGATATGGCTCTGTTCCATGTCACCCTCCCCAGAATCCGGTCCCGGACATCGTAACGAACTGTCTGAAATTGGCATAAGTGTCTGCCGTCTGGGTCTTTGCTTTTGCTTCGCAATCTTGATCCCAGACACCCAGTTCCCTGAGTTTAACCCTCAAAGATTCCAGATCGCTTGCGCTGATCAAGTCCCGGTAGATGAGATCGGCGTCAATCAGGTCGGCATAGACATTCAAGCGGGGTTGTTGCTCGAACCCGGGTTGAATCCTCATCCAGAGGGCGTGATAGCTTTGCAGTCCGTTTTTCTCGTCTTCGATGATAGTCTTATCTCCGCACACGATCACCAGGATGTTTTTGAAGAAATCCAGATCGTCTATCAGCTGCCGCAAAAACTCATAGATATCCTTGCGTTTGAGAGGCGTATAATGCACCAGCGCTTCCGATTGGGGCAAAATGGCCTCAAATTGGTCGATGAGCAGCAACACTCCTTTATACCCCATTAGCTTGATAATCTCAGTAAGGGAGTAAGTCCAGCCGCGGGCATTATGACGGGCAAGCGTTTCGTAGAGGCGGGTGGAGGACTTATTGGTGCGCTCAACCTTTTCTCCCCGCAGCCACGCTTTGGCGATGTCCTTGAAGTCTTTATCCCTTTCCGCCACTGCCTCCATAAAAGAGTGGAGGAATTTTCTAAAGGCAAAGTCCAGTTCGAGGGGGTTGACAATCTCGTGGATACAGGTCCTGATATGTTTGCGGGCTTCTGGAAGATCAGCTCCTTCATATTCACACAGGAAGTCTGATAAGCTGCCGCCATGCTCTTCCCATTGATTGGGTTCATAGCCAAGATGCTTCAACAACAGAGCCCCGAGCGCTTGTTCCAATGCGTCCAGATCAAGATCGGCTGCCAAGGCACGATACAAGGCCACGGCATCGGTCAGTCTGTATCCGGTCCTGGCCAGGTCGATGCTGATCGCGTAAAATCCCCGCTCTTCAGCTGATACGCGGATATCGTTGATGAAATGGCTCTTGCCGGTACCGCTGCTGCCAAAGAGGATTTTCACCTTGCTGCCTCCAGCCGCGACCACTTGGTCCAGGCAGTAATCCTTCATCACTTGCAGCCATTCATTGTTGACGGTCAGATGCCTTAAAAGCTCCGGGTCACGGGGAGGATTGCCCTCCCGCAGTAACTCCAGATCGGACTGGCTGGGCTTATTCATCTTCGGCGATGAGATGGATTGTGAGCGTGGAAGCTTTAATGGTATCACCTGAAGCGGTACGGATCAGATACATCTTCCGGACGTCTCTGCTAAAACCAAGCTCGATCCTGTATTTATCATAGCTAGCCCCGTAGCTGTAAAGGCGCCCGAGGTCCCAGAGGAAGTTTTCCAGCTTATAATCTGCCGCGGCCGGAGAAAGAGCAAAGAGATCAAACAGATCTTTGAGGGCAACGCTGTAGCCATACTTGGGTTCGCGGCAGGCATACATGCGGGTATTGGCAAAGTCGTAAGCCTTTTGAAGGCGTTTAAAGAACGCGGAGGCATTGAAGGAGCTGTTGAGTCTTTTATAAAGGGTCTCTATCAGTTTGACCACTTTGGTTGGTTCCAAATCCGTGATCTGTTGTTTCTTGCGTCCGATCTTGATTTGGATAAAGTAGTCTTCCACATTCGCGCTGACGTTAATGGGGCCTATATCGATACTGCTGCCTTCCCGCTCCAGAGGGATCGACCGGGCAGTTAGAAGCTCGGCAAGTCTGGCAGTGTAGTCATCGCTGTCGGTGTAGAGTTCCTTCAAGCCGTTGATTTCGGTTTTTACTGCTTCCAGATAGGTGTTTACCCGCTCCCAAAAACCTGCTTCAAGATCCAGAATTCCCTGGGCAGAGGCTTCACCCAGGAGGATGTTGTGGTTTTTTGAGGCTGTGAGCAAAGAGCTGTAGTGTTTGTGAAGCTTGTCCAGATCCTTGTGCTTTTGCATATCTAACTCCTGCAGAAGATTTTGCTCTGTGCCCCACATCCGTCTGAGGGGCAAGAGTGTTAAGCTATTTTACCTGTTGCCGTGTGGCGCGAAAAACGTCAAGGGGAAAATCCGTCTCTTACGGGGATTTTTTCCCGGCAGGGACCTCAATCCCTGAAGGGGAGATTTACCGCACGCGTTACGAGATAAATTCCCGATAGTTATCTCTATCCACTCTGGAAACCACGGCGTGGGCATACTGATTGTGGAAAGCAAGCGAAGATATCCTCCGCTTGGGATTCCATTTGATCTCCCAGGCATCCAGCTTGTCCTCATAGGCTTCCAGATAATCTATCTCGCTTTGGTTGACGTTACGCCAGAAGTGGCTGGATCGATGGATGCGATTGTTCATCAGATATTTAAATCTTTCGGATACGAGGTAGTTTTCCCACAACTTACCTATATCTGGCCTGTTGTCACAGGTGCGGAAGTCCGAGGCCAGGCTGTTTCGCACTCCATTATCCCAGAAATAGACCTTGCGGCTGTTTTTGATCTCGTTATGCTGGTTGGAGCTGTAGTTGTAGAGGCGGAAGATGATAAACGCGTTTTCCAAAAGGTGCATATAACGTTGCACGGTCTGATGGTCTGTCATGGTGATCTGGGCCAGTTCCGTGTATGATACTTCCGAGCCGATCTGGAGGGCCAGGGCTTTTAGAAGACGGGTCAGGAGTTCTGGTTTGCGGAGGTCCTGGTAGATGAATACGTCTTTGAAGAGATAGCTGCCTACAAGCGTTCTGAGTAGGTCTTCGGCTTCTTCAGGATGTCTGACAATATCGGGATAAGCGCCATAAACCAGTCGTCGGGTCAGATACTTATGCTCGTCCCAGTTTCCAAAATGAGCAGCAAGTTCTTGCTGTGAAAAAGGATGCAGGTGATACTCGTATTTTCTTCCGGTCAGAGGTTCGTTGATTCGGTTGCTTAGTTCGAACGAAGAAGAACCGGTAGCTATGATCTGAAGCCCTGGCAGGTTATCCACCAGGATCTTAAGGCTGATTCCGATGTTCTGCACCCGCTGCGCTTCATCGATCAGCACCACTTTTGCCTTGCCCACTACAGCCGTAAGCTCTTTAATTGACTGATTTTCGAGAGCCTGACGGTCATTTATCTCGTCACAATTCAACGTCAATACATCCATGCTGCGAGACGATAGAGACCTGAGCAGGGTGGTCTTTCCGCATTGACGCGGTCCCAGAATGATAATAGCCTTGCCTCTGTGGATGTGCCGGATTATGTCGTCTTCAATCCAGCGCTTAATATGAAGCTGCTTGTCTTTCATAAACATCACCTTTATGATAATGAATCCATCGGACAGTATGAGATAAATCTGTCAAGCAAAATAACCCATGATTACGAGATTATATTCGTGCAATAAGGGCCCTATTACGAGATTATGTTCTTGTGATAGGGGATGTCTATATTATCGGGATGGACCTTGAACACCTCAAAGAGCTGCCAAATTATACGAGATTAAAAGCGCTTATGAGAGCTTAGTTTTCCGGCTGTAATACTCATGAAAGAGTAGATAGCTCTTCTTGACCAAAAAGTTCATGCCTTCTCATGAAGTCTAATAGTTGACGACTTGAATTCACTTGGGTATCCAGACATCAGCACTGAACAAATACACTTTGGAGTATGTACAAATGCCAGCGGATGCACCAGTAGATACTCTCGGTTGTGGGAGTTGGCATCCCTAAATCTATAATCGTGTAAACATAGGTATCTACTGACGATTTATTGGCATTGTTGTGCCAAAGGCAATTCTTCACTTCATAACTCACATCTTAACAGTGTGTTGCAAATAGGCACTGTCGAACTTAACTCAAACATATTCCGCAGTGGAGTCTCCTTAAACTCACTGACCGGGGATCATCAGCTCAGCTCTCACCGAACCTCAATCCGTTGATATCTCCCTGGAGAACAGCAGCGTCGCCTCATCCTGTTCCAGAATGAATGACCGGCCCTCGGGGTCAAAACGGATTACCAGACCGACGTTGGGGCATTCAAATCTCCTGCCGTCTATGGCTTTAAGCTTGATGGCTGGTTGATCCGCGGCCTGGGCATAGATTTCTCCATCTATTGCCATAATCTCGATCTGCATCGCGAGTTCCTCGTTGTGGTAGTTACCCACCAGAGTGGAAAGCTCAACCAGTTGTTCAGCCTTAACGTATTGAGGGATGTTTACATGCTGGTCTGACAGGATGGCTGAGATCAGCCCTATCAGTCCCAGACTGGGATCCGCTTCGCCGTTGGAGAGCCAGCAGAGCGAGTAGCCGTCTTCAGGACTGTAGAGCAGGATAGATCTGAAGTTGTCGATCGACCCTGTGTGACCGTAGTAGCTGTGAGTTCCCATCGGCATGTTAAAAATGCCGCTGCCAAAGCCTTCCTCGCATTCCAACATCACTTTCAGACTCTGTGGGGAGATGAGCTTATCCTTGAAGAGCGCTGCCACGAAACGCAATAGATCAGACGCGGTGGAGACTATCCCACCTGCTCCACCGGGAATATCCATATTCATCATCCGGCCCGGTTCCCAATATCCCATATAGAGATAAGACATTGCCTCATTATTGCTTACGTCGATATCGCCGCCATAATAGGTGTCATCGAGTCCGATCTTGCCGGTAATCCTTGTATTCAGGGACGCGGCATAATCGCGACCGTCCAGAGCTTCGATGATGTATCCCAGCAGCAAATAGTTGGAGTTGCTGTAAATATGTCTTTCACCAGGATTAAATGCCGCGGGAAAGGAGCAAATCCTGGAGAGGACCTCATCCCGGGTCCTGGGCTGTAGGCTCCATCTGAGGTAATTGGGTATGTCGGTGAAAGAAAATATCCCGCTTTGATGAGTGAGCATCATGGCGATACTGATAGAATCGGCATTGGGAACGGTGGGAAAAAAGTCAACCAGTCTGGTGTCCAGGGATAATCGTCCCTCTTCCAGCAGCTGAAAGATCATCACGGCAGTAAATGTCTTGGTAATGGAACCGATACGGTAACGGGTGCTGGGGTCGGCAGTTAGCCTGGTGTCGCCATTCAAGTATTTATAACCGAGCGCTCTGGCAAAAATGATCTGTTGGCTATCGGCGATGGCCAGGCTACCCATGCTCTGGTTGTGCATATCTATTGTGTCCAGCAAATCGCCGATTAGCTGTGCTTTGGAATCCGACCAGCTGAGCCTGCCTCCTTCGGGGCGGGCCGGCATGACACCAAAAGTGAGATCAAATGCCAGATATGTTTGATCCCTGATGATCTTGATCCTGGCCTGGTCACCGGGCTGATATTTTGACAATACGTCCCGGAAAGCTTTCGGATTGGGGATCGGCACGGCATCGATACTCACGATCAGATCATCGACGCGTAATCCGCAACTGTCAGCCGGACTGCCTTGCACAACCAGGGTAACCAATACCCCTTCGGTCGATTCCAGCCCCAGTCTGCGTTGGGAAGCAAGAGTAAGATCGGTGACATCAATACCCATATAGCGTTTGGGGGCGGGCTTGGTTGCGTTGCTGGCCATAGCGGGAACCAGGATGAGCAGAAGCCATGCTGCCAGCATAAGTAGCGGCATTATGGATCGCGGTTTAATCATGTTAACTCCTTCACCAGTTCCTACGCGTCAATCCTTTCAAGAACCGGGACTAATGCCTGGCCTGCTCGATTGTAGAATGTGGACATAACCTGGCCGGGTAATTCCAACACCGATCCAGTCTTTTCAGCCAGTAACAACTCAGAAGGATATCCTGAGGCATCAATCCCCGGAGGGCTTATCCTCATCCTCAGTCTCAACCGGCAAAGGAAGATCTGGCAAGGAACGCAGCTTTCGGCGCCGTTTTCTGGCGACAAAAAAGAGCAGGAAAGGCAAACAGGCCAGCAGGATGCTGTTGAAGCCCAGGATCAGATACTGCCAGGCCAGACCTTGACAATGAGCTCTGAATTCGGCATTGAAATCCAGCAGAGTGGTGTTGAAACTGGCGTTGAAGACGCGGGTGAACATCAGCCTGTGACTCTCTTTCCGGCCAGCCGCTACCGCATCCCAAAAGCGTCTCCAGCCCTGCTCTTTCTTATCCTTGAGATAGCGGATGGCAAAGTAGGAGGTGAGGTAGTAGTTCTGCCATTCTGAGGGCTGGGTAGGATACTCCCAACTCATCTGAAAAAGATCGCTCTGACGGCCGAAAAAGCGCTGCTGGGTGAAGTGCAGATAGCTCTCCACACTGAGTTGATTGGCATAGAGGGTGGCAAGCCCTTCGTGGAACCAGAGGGTGGTCCCATCGAATAGGTGGTCCAGAAACCAGTGCGTGTATTCGTGGACGAGCACCTTCACAAAGTCCTGGCCAATCTGTTCCCTGGAATGGATGTAAACCCGCTCTTCGATGCTGCTGTAGAAGGCATCGCTGAATTCCACCACTTTATCTCTGCCAAGGCTAAGCCGCTGATAACTTTCCCGGTCAGGAACGATGAAGATCTCAGGTCCATCGTCAAGATAGACCCCCGTCTCCATTTGAATCAGGTCTATGCCCGCGTCCAGCATTGCTCTCAGTTCGGCGGTCGAAGCGGGTGTTTCCTTTGTGCCGTAGATACTTACATAACGTGAGTTGGCAATAAAACGGTATTGTCCCCAGGCGACGGAACAAAGAGTGAGGACCGCGGCCAGCAGCAAAATCTTGAGCCGCAGGAGAACCATCAGTCCGCTATGGGCTCCCGCTTGAGCAGCGAGTAATAGCTGGCGGCGTCTTTTTTGGCCACATTGCCCTCGGGAAGCCTGTCCACTCTCAGTTCATGTAAGAACCCATAGAGTTTGAGTTCGATTACGTCCATGGCGTTGACCGTCGCCGAGGCCTTGGCAGGCTTGCCGTTGATGCTCACCAGGCCTTTATCGCAGGCGGTTTTGGCGATGCCGCGGGTCTTGGTGAGGCAGAGCTTATTCAGGAGCAAATCTATCCGCATCGTTGATCTTTTCCTCTTTGTCGAGTATGTCTCTGATCAATTGGGCTATTTCCTTGATTTTGAAGGGTTTCATCACAAAATCCCGGATGCCAAGCTGTTTGGCCCCTTCGGCCGAGATCAGAGTCGTGAATCCGGTACAGATGATGATGGGCATCCGGGGATCGATAGCCAGCATCTTTTCGGCCAGGTCCACTCCGTTCATATAGGGCATGGTGGTGTCTGTGAGCACCATATCGACACGGTGATGATTGCGGTCAAAATACTCGAGGGCCTTGCGGGGGTCCGTGAATCCCTCCACGTTAAATCCCAGCCTGGAAAGCCCTTGTTTGAACACGTTGACCAGCATGGGCTCGTCATCCACAAACATGATGTTTTCCACCCCGCTGACTTCTTCGTCGATGATGGTCTCTTCCACAGGTTTGATAGATCTATCAGCTTTGTAGACAGGCAAATAGATGCAGAAGGCGGTTCCTACGCCCACGGTCGATTCCACTCTGATGGCACCCCGATGGGCCTGAACGATGCTGTGGACGATGGACAAGCCCAGACCGGTTCCTTCCGTACTGCGCTTGGTGGTGAAATAGGGGTCGAAGATATGCTGGATGAGGTTTTCCTCGATGCCGCAGCCGTTGTCGCGAACGATGATCCTGAGGTATTCACACTGATCGAGCTCCGGAAAAGCCACCATATCCTTGCTGAGGAAGGAAATCTGGTCCACGCTGATCTCAAGATGGCCCTGTTTCTGACCAATGGCGTGCATGGCGTTGGTGCCCAGGTTGATCACGATCTGATGCACCTGTCCCGGCACGGCCATGACGGTGCTGTTGGGCACTTGATAGCTCTCGGCGATCTCAATGTTTTTGGGCAGATAAGAGCCCAGGAAACGGACCGATTCCTTGACGTGGTCTACCAGTTCGATCAGCTCGGTGCGGGCTTCTTCCTGACGGCTGAAGGAGATCAGATGAGCGATCATCTCTTTGGCCCGGTTAGCGCTCTTGAGCACTTCCACCAGTTTTTGAGCACTGTCGCTATAGGGGTCCAGATCTTCAGCGGCCAGCTCGGTATATCCGATCACGGCACTGAGGACGTTGTTAAAGTCATGCGCGATGCCACCCGTGAGACGTCCGATGGCTTCCAGACGCTGAGTGCGTTTGAGCTGCTCTTCCCGCAGGATCTCATAAGTGACGTCCTTGCAGCTGGCTATGATGCTGGAAAGATGGCCCTCGTGGTCGATCACCGGCTTGACTACCATGTCCAGGGTGATCTTGGAGCCGTCCTTGCGGATCATATCCACTTTGCCCCGCCAGGGTTGAGAAGATCTCACCCGCATCCAGGAAGTTTGCATTTCCTTGCGGCTGTTCCGATCGAAGGGCAGAAACTCCAAAGGTTTGTCCAGAAGCTCCGCGCGGGCATAGCCAATGGATTTTTCAAACACGGTGTTCACGTAGTAGATAAAGCCCTGGGCTGAGAAGATGGCAATGCCCTCACCGGCCTGTTCGATAGCCTGGATGAGGACGGTGATGTTTTCGTCGCTCTGTTTTTTATGCAGGGCAAAGGCGATCTGCTCTGAGATGGATTCCAGAAAGAGCCTGTCTTCCTCGGTGTAGAGGTTGGTGAGGGTGTAGCTCTGCACGGCCAGCGCGCCGATCACGTTTCCGGACAGGATCAGCGGCGCGCCCAGGTAGTTTTTGGCCAGACGGCTGTCACCATAGTCCAGCCCGGTGCGCTGATGCACCTCTTCCTCTTCCAGGAGCAGGGTCTGAGCCCCGGAAATGATCTGTGCGGTAAGGGAATCGGCAAAATCGATACTGATGGGGCTGTCATCTTCAAACTCGTCCACCACATAGGGGAAGGTGATCAGCCGGCTCTTGGAATCATAAAGCGCGATATAAAAGTTGCTTACATCCAGCAACCGGCCCATGGATTCATGGATGATATGAAACAGCTCGTCGAGGCTGACTTCCGCGTTCACGGCATGGCTGATGCGATGCAGCATGGTGGTGACCAGCTCTGAACGGTTGAAGGCCGAAAGATCGGTGAGCACCATCGTGAAGAGGCGCTGATCGTTTACCTGGATGGGCTGGATAGTGAGCTTGTGGACGTGATACTTGCTGCGGGAGTCCCTGAAGCTGTACTCATAGACTTGCTGTTCTGGTTCGGGATGCTCCAGCAGGACTCTCAAAGAATCTGCCGTGAGGGGCAGATCGCGGTCCAGGCTGTTTTCTGAGGCAAATTTGGCATAGATATCCCAGATCGCTTTACCGGCCATGTCCACCTGGGGAGCACCGATGATACTGGAAAATGACTGATTTACCAGCCTGATGCTACCCTGGCTGTCCAACAGCACCAAGCCTTCTGATGACTGCTCAAAGATGCTGCGGAAGAGGGATTCGCTCTCTTCCAGCTCGCGGCGCACCTGGTCCAGACGGGTGTAATCCTGCATCACCACGATCACATTCTTGTAATCGCTCATCTCCGGGCCCGGAATGTTCCAGGAGATGCGGAACATGAGCTTATTGCCCTGCAGGTCATAGTTTATGCCCTGTCCGTCAAAGTGAGTCTTGTTTTCACTGAGGGCAATGGTGGATTCCATCAGACAGTAGATGGCTTCATCGCGAAAAATGAGCGGCAGGCCTCTCACGAGGGTTTGCTTGTCCCGGGCTTTATAGGTCTGGAGCGTGGTATCGTTTACATCCACTACCTTGAGCTGAGAGACGCATTCCAGCAGTTTCTCCGGATAGGTCATGAAGTAGGCCCGAAAGTCTTTCACGCCCAGTTCTTTGTGGCGTTCGATAAACTCAACGACGCCTGTAAAGTCTTCCACCCAGATGGAGACTGGCGATTGCTCAAAGAGCATCTTGTAAAACGCGGTGGGATTATGATACATTATTTGGTAAGCAGCCTTTGGGTCTCAAGAGCGATCATCAGCTCTTCGTTGGTGGGTACTTTGAGCACGCTGACCTTGCCTTCCGGGCGGTTCAGCACTTCGATACTATCGTTGAAAAGGGCATTGGGTTCCGGGTCGAGAGTGATCCCGAGGGCTTCCATATCTGCACAGACCTGAGCCCTCATGATTGGCATCCTTTCACCCACGCCGCCTGTGAAGATCAGCACGTCCAGTCCGTTCATGGCGGCAAAATAAGCCCCAATATACTTCTTGATGCGATAGCAATAGACGTCGTGGGCCTGAATGGCCTTGGGATTGGAGTGCAGCAGAATCTCGTCCTCGATCTCACGCATATCGTTGCTGATATGAGAGAGACCCAGCATGCCGCTCTTCTTATTTAGAATGGAGTTTACCTCGTCCACGCTGAGGCCTAATTGCGTCTGCATGTGAATGGGAATGGCCGGGTCCAGGTCTCCGCAGCGGGTGCCCATCATCAAGCCTTCCAGAGGAGTGAGACCCATGGAGGTGTCCACGCTTTTGCCCCCGTTGATGGCAGTGATGGAAGCTCCATTGCCCAAATGGCAGGAGATGATCTTGAGGCTGGCCAGATCGCGGCCCAGATACTCGGCGGCCTTCATGCTCACATACTTGTGGGAAGTGCCGTGAAAACCGTAACGCCGGATCTTGTGAGTGTGATAAAACTCCAGCGGGAGGGGATACATATATGCCTGGGCAGGCATGGTCTGATGGAAAGCGGTGTCAAACAAACCGCACTGAGGCACGTCCGGCATGTTTTTTTTGACTGCTTCAATGCCTTTGAGGTTGGCGGGGTTATGCAAGGGGGCCAGGGATATACACTCCCGCATCACATCGATCACGTGATCGGTGACAATCACGGCATCCGAATAATGCTCTCCGGCATGGACGAGCCGGTGCCCCACCGCGTCGATCTCACGCACGCTGCCAATCACTCCGTAAGCGGGGTCCAGCAGACTGTCGATGATGAGCTGGAGGCCCTGTTCATGGTCCTCGATCACCATTTCCCGCTTCTTTTTGGTATAAGCCGGGCTTTTATAGGTAAACAGCGCGATGTCTTCGCCGATCCGTTCGGCGATTCCTTCGGCCATCACGTTCTGGCCTTTCATGTTGATGAACTGGTATTTGATGGAAGAGCTTCCGCAATTCAGCACCAGTATATTCATGGGATTCCTCTCTTTAGACTTTTCAGGATTAGTATCGGCAAACCTGTAAGCAGATTATAACAATTTTTGTTCCATATTTCACACAGAATAAGGGCGTGAGCTCAAATCAAGGGGGGATGATGTGGAATTTCGTGGAAAATATGGTGGGTGATACTGGATTCGAACCAGTGACCTCTACGATGTGAACGTAGCGCTCTAACCAGCTGAGCTAATCACCCATATTCAAAAGTGGTGGGAGATACTGGATTCGAACCAGTGACCTCTACGATGTCAACGTAGCGCTCTAACCAACTGAGCTAATCACCCACGGTGAGGTCATTCTGTGAAAAGGTAGCTATTTGTCAATAGAAATCTGCGGACTAAGGCTTGAAACGAGGCCTGAAAAGGCTGTCACCCTATGCTGGGGTATCCCAGCCCACAAGCGATCAGCCCCTGGCTTCATTGCCGGTAATGAGCTATGAGGCAAACAGATAGCCCGGGACCGGGTCACTTCATCAGGACCATTTTGCGGGAAGCGCTATACTCGCCGGCCGTCATCCTGTAGAGGTAAACTCCCCCTGAGACAGCCCGGCCGCTATTGTCCTTGCCCTTCCAGAGAGTGCTGTGGGTGCCGGCTGAAGACCGGTACTATAACCGGCTGAAGAGCTTGTGCGGAAATGCCATCTCGGAGTTTAAAGCCCTAAAATATATTATTTGTTTATATCTATACCTGACGGGGCTTTGGACTTACGTGCAGTACATCGGAGGGGGTTTTTCTCGCGAGTGTGCTGGTTGAAGTCCAAGCGGCCCGCAAACTCGTTGTCATGCATACCTTTATCGTGGCCGCTTGAACTCCAACGGGGCTGTATCAGTTTCTGGCTTCGCCAGTTTTCGCACCAGCTCTGAAGCCAGTGATGCCTATTATTCAATGCTTACATTAGCGGAGTTTCCTGCCGCTTTCCATTACGGGTGCATTGCGGGTCGCACCCGCAATGCACCCGCAATACCAATCGGGAGTATCCTAAACTCAGTTGAACTTGTTGGTGATATCTTCCAGCCCGGGCAGCTTCTGCACTTTGAAGCTGTCGGTGCGCATTTCGGCTTCGGGGGCAAACTCGATCTGGTCTTTGAAGGCGATAAAGTATTCCTCGTGGGCGCGGATATGAGAGAGCAGGTCCGGATTGACGGTCACACGGAGCTTCTTGTTGCGGGTGAAGTATTCCGCGCGGCTCAGCCAGCGATGAATGCGCATCGTCATGGCGTCCCGGGATATCACTCTGCCGGAACCGTTGCAGTAGGGGCAGGGGTCTGAGAAATTGGCGATGAGGGTGGCGCGCATGCGTTTACGGGTCACTTCCACCAGCCCCAGATCGGTGAAGCTATAGACCTTGTTTTTAGCGCGGTCGCGCCTGAGACCTTTTTTGAGGGTGTCCAGCACTTCCTGTTTGTTGTTCTCGCTGATCATATCGATAAAGTCGATGATGATCACGCCGCTGAGGTCGCGCAGTCTGATCTGGCGTGCGCATTCAGCGGCCGCCTCGATGTTGGTGCGTTTAATGGTCTCCTCGTAGTGGGTCTTGCCGGTAAAGCTGCCGGTGTTGATATCGATGGCTACGAGGGCCTCGGTCTGCTCGATCTTGATATTGCCGCCGCTGGGCAAATAGATGCGGCTGTGAAACACCGTCTCGATCTTCTTTTCGATACCCCAGGCGTCGAAAATGGGGCTGTCTTCCTTATAAAATTCCACGTTGGGAATGAGGTCCGGAGATACTTCTTCCAGATAGCCCAAAATGCGCTTGTAGAAATACTTGTCGTTCACCACCAGGCGGTCCACGTGCTCACCGAAGAGGTCGCGGATGAGGTAGTTTTCCAGGGCGTTCTCTTCGAACACGCAGATCGGCTCCTTGCCGTATTTGATCTGCTTTTCGGTGAGGCGCCAGGTCTTGGCCAGAGCGTTGTATTCGTTCTTGAAGTCTTCTTCGTCGCAGCCCTCTGCTTCGGTGCGGACGATCAGGCCATAGTTGGGGTCCTTGACGGCCGAGAGGATGTTGCGGATGCGGCTGCGTTCTCCCTGGTTGTAGATCTTGCGGGAGATGGCGATCTTGTTTTTATTGGGGAAGAGCACCAAATACTTGCCGGGTATGGATATCTGGCCTGTCAGCCTGGCCCCTTTGGAGCCGATGGGACCTTTATGGACCTGCACCACAATCTCCTGACCGGACTTGAGCAGGTTGCCGATCTGGGAGGAGTCGTTGGGATTGAGACGCTGGCGGGGTTTATCGTTTTCGAATACATCCAGAAAGTCCAGCACGATATCGGAGTAGTGAAGGAAGGCGGTGCGTTCCAGGCCAATTTCCACAAAGGCGGCCCCCATTCCGGGCAGGACGTCTTTGACGTGGCCTTTATAGATGTTTCCCACGATGTTTTGGCGGTCTTTGCGCTCCACAAAGAGCTCCACCAGCTTGTTGTCTTCGAGCACCGCGACGCGCTTTTCGAGCGGGTGTACGTCCACGATGATCTCGGTGTTAAAACTGTCTTTTCTCATAATTTCCTATGGGTATAAAATTGGTTAGCGCTCCTCAATCCAGGCTATAGGGGCAGCGGTAGAGCCACTGGTTGGGGCCGAACTCACTGAGCAGCAAGTCTTTGATCTGCTCCGCGGGGTCTCTGTGGCGTAGCTTGAGCTCACGGTCCAGCATCTGGAAAATGCCGCTTTCCTTGAGGGCCTGATAGATCGAGACACGGGTGGGGTAGTTGGTCACGCTGTAATCGCTAAGCTTGGCCAGGTCTGCCGCTTTACCGATGGCATCCTGAAGGTTTCCCACCGCGTCGATCAGCTTGAGGGCAAGAGCGTCGTCGCTAGACCAGATCCGGCCTTCAGCCACTTCCGGCATCAGGTCCATCGGGATCTGGCGTGATTCCGAGACGCGCTGTTTAAATTCTGTATAGACCCCTTCTGAACTGCGCCGGAAAGATTCCAGCAGAGCGGGATCGTATGTTTCAAAAAGGTTGATGGGACCGGCAAATTTGCCATAACGGAGAGTTTGACTGCGCAGGCCCAGCTTGGTGCCCAGTTCCTTGGTCTCCGGCAGGGTCATGATCACTCCGATCGAGCCGGTAATGGTGTAGGGATCGGCATAAATATACTGGCCGGCGCAGGAGATGTAATAACCCCCTGAGGCTGCCACTCCGCCCATGGAAACCACCACGGGCAGTTTCTTTTTGAGCTGGCTGATCTGCTGATAGATGAGCTCGGATTCCAAAGCGCTGCCACCAGGGCTGTTGACTCTCAGGACCACCGCTTTGATGGTTTTGTCCTTTTCGATGGCTTCGATGATCTTGCGGACTTTTGAAGCAGAAATCATGGATTCGGAGCCATAATCGGGACCGGCAGCGATGCTGCCGCTGAGGTTGACCACCGCTACTTTTTGGGCCTTGGCGGAGGGCTGTTTGCCGCTATAGTCATCGATCGAAATGCTGTTGTCTTTGGTGATCCCATATTGAAGCTTCAGTGCGTCCAGAGATCCGGCCCGGTCGATGAGACCATAGTCTTTAGCCATGGAAGCAGAGATAAAGATGTCGTCGCGATTTTCCAGCACTTCGATCACGCGGGTGCTGTCGATGTTGCGATAGGTGGCAATATCGCCTACAAGCTTGTCGTAACGAGCCTTGAGAGCTTTTTCGAGGTTGGCTCTGGTGCCGGCGCTCAATTCTGTCCGCGTGTAAGGTTCACCCGCTCCTTTAAACTCTCCGGACTGCATCACGTGCATCCTGATCCCCAGCTTCTGCAGGGCTTCCTTGTAAAACATCAGGTTGGCCGAGACGCCTTCCAGCAGCAGTCCCGCCGACGCGGAAGGCTCCATCCAGATGCTGTCCGCCATGGCGCAGAGCAGATAATCCTTTTGGGACATCATCGCGCCATACGCGATCACGGGTTTCTGGCTGCCTTTGAATTGGGCGATGGCGATACTGATCTCACCCAGGTTGGGATAGCTTACTTCCAGGAAACCTGGTTTGATCAGCATCCCCTTGATCCGCTTGTCTGTCGAGGCGGCTTTGATCCTGGCAGTGAGCTCTTCGGCACTGGTGACGCCTGTGCCAAAGATACCGCTGCTCTGGATCTCGTTGTAATCGTTGATCAAGCCAGCGGGATCGAGTACCAGCCAGGCATTCGAGGGCACGCTCACACCGCTGCCAAGCTTGCCGGCGCTGCTGCAAAAGCCGATACCGAAGGCTACGATCAGGATGAGGGGGAATACCAGACAGCCGATCAGAATGGGTTTTCCTGTCTTCATGTGAAGCTCCTAAATGG
>ERZ795059.1029-NODE-1029-length-32602-cov-9.531140_pt1 | contig 32602 bp, 24 predicted proteins | sample MGYA00375143_ERZ795059 | MGnify/ENA primary metagenome ERZ795059 (study PRJEB30188, sample SAMN05720168) | activated sludge metagenome | isolation source: Anaerobic digester | place: USA | collected 2015-01-07 ... | reverse complement strand
TTTTTTTTGGGGGGCTTTACCGGGGGTATCGCTTCGCTCAACACCCCGGCTACTCTCTGAATACACCTTCGGTGTTTAGGAGGAATGGGGGAATAGGACCTATTGGACTGATAGGACCAATTAGACAAAGGGGAAAAGGGGAAGAGAATATAAATTGGAAACGATAGCGATAGCGATAGCGATACCGATAGCGATAGCGACATGTAATGGGGAGAAATCAGGATCATTTTGTGTGTAATCGTGTTAAAATGCAACGGCAAAATCGCCTGGTCAGGGAGTTGGGAATTCGAGCGTGATGGTTATGCGGTTTAAAACAATTGCGTGCCTCGGAACGGTATTTCTGTGTGTTACGCTGCTCAGCATGTTGGCGGTCTTTAATCAGGTAAAGGCCAAAGGGCTTGCCTGGCAGGAGGAACATTACTTCCCTGTCCTGCAATCCACCGTCGAGCATACCGCGCCCTGGCCCCAGCGCGGCCGCACATTTTCCGCCTATTGCACCGTTTTCACCACGAATTATTTTGAAAACCTCGGCGTGCCACGCCCCATCGGATCGGCCTTTGTCACCATTCGTATTCTTCAGAACATCGCAATCTTCCTTCTTGCTCTGTTGTTTTACCGGCGCCTGGGGATTCCTTTTTATGCAGGACTCCTCGGCGTATCCGTTCTCGCATGGGGCATGACTTTCTGTGCCTGTGAACACTTCCTGGAGATCGATGTATACACGGAACTTATTCTGTTGCTCTGTGCCGCACTTGCCCTATGCGCCCAGCAGCCCGGCTGGATCATCGCACTCATTGTACTCGCAATTTTCAACCGTGAAACCGGCCTTTTCTTTCCACTGCTTTGGCTGGCTGCCTGCCGCAACGATCTGGTCCGCCCCTTGCGCTTTTTCCGCATCCTATGCGCCCTCCTCCCCATCGTGATATATCTGGTCATTTACAAAATATGGATCGTTGGCTTGGGAGGCACTTCCTGGCGGCCTGAAGCCGCCGCGGCGTCCTGGACCAATGCGTTCGGCGTGCTCAGCATCATCCCGCTTATCGCGTTGGCCGTGAGGCGGGGCCGGATTTGGGTTCCGCGTACAAATGCAGGGAAATTTAACTCCGAATTGGAATTCGGAGCTACTAAAATTGGCGCGGCCAAGAACGTGTTATTCACGCTCGCACTGGGCATTCTGCCCTTTTGGATCATCATTCATAGCGTCCAAGGAACGATCTTCAGCACGCATGCATTGCTGACGCCGCAAGTATTCCTCTTCGTTCCCGGCGCTCTCCTGTGCCTGGTCCGCTGGAACGAAACCGCTACAATCCCAAAACGCGGCACCGTTATCGCGGCCATCGTGGTATGCGCCTTGATCCTGAGTTTTTACACGGTCTATTACCAGATGCAGTTCATGGGGCTGGAATGGTACGAAACCGTGCAATGGGATCGCACCCAAAAAGTGATCCAGGGCGAAAGCGGCACCCCCTGGCAATATCGCCTATTCACCGAAGGGATTGTTTACAGCATGGTCCGTTTCTTTGAACTCTTAGGGATACATCGTCCCGTGGGTGTCGCGTTTATACTCGTGCGTTTCCTGCAGAACACGCTCGCGTTCAGTCTCGCGGTGTGGTTCTATCGCAAACTGGGCCTGAATCTTATCCAGGGGCTATGGGGCATCGCCTTGCTTGCCTACGGCATGTGCCATGGGCTGTACGACGGCGACCTCACCTTCAACACGTATACCGACATCAGCATTTTTCTGACTGCTGGTCTCTTGATCCTGTATAACAAGCCATTACTCCTCATTCCGTTGATGCTCATTGCGCCGTTCAACCGGGAAACCAGCGGCTGCATCCCCTTCATGCTCCTGTTTGCCTATTGGCCCGGCATGAAAACCGCCCAAATCTATTCCTGGAAGAAAATTATCCTTGTCACAGCGATCTGTTTGGGATTCTGGATCATGATCGTGAGTGGATTGCGGCTTGTGTATGGCGTTCGCCCGTATATCGTTCCCACGGCCGGAAAAAGCCCGATTATCCCCCTGCTGACCTTCAATCTCACGTGGTGGCGCACGTGGGTCTTCCTGTTTGCCACATTGGGGCTTATGCCGTTTCTTGCGATGGCCTCCTGGCGTGCATGGCCCATTCCTCTGCAGCGGTTTTTCTGGGCGGTGGTTCCGGTATGGTTCCCCATCCACTTTTCACTCGCCCACGCCCCGGAAACACGGCTGTTCCTCGTCCCCCAAGTGCTGATTTTTATCCCCGGCGCCTTATTCGGCCTCACGTTTTGGGCTGCCAGGTCAAGGGTTTCTCCAGGACCGGGCCAAACTCCGCCGTAGGCTGGGGCCAGAGCGATTCATCGTAGGGTTTCGGGTCTTCGGGATGATTTTTCTTGTAGATACGGAAGCGAGTGTCGATATTGCGGTCCAGCCAGCGTATTTTCCGCGCATTTTCGGGGGTCACGGCATATATCCCAATGGGGTGATAGCCGGATTTCAGCCAGGACGTGTCTTTGAACCAATACAGCACTTCGACATCCCGAAGGAAGAGATATTCCGGTTGGAGATCTTTCAGCATGTTCTCGAGGCAGCGTTCTTTTTGCGGATGTGCTTCGCTCCATTTCACGACCGTGCGGCTTGCCAGCCCCGGCCAGTCGTATACATTCCCCCTGGAGTAATAGGCCATGTATCCCAGCGGCTCGCAGCCCACCGCCTCATTGGGTTTCATGTGTTCTTTCAAATACAGCCCCGCTGCCTTCCGCACAGGATTCTCGACATATCGTTGAATCTGGCGCTCAGTCAGAAAGGTCACCGGCAACACGCTGACGAACACACCGATATACGCCGCACAGAAGCCACTGAGCACCCCCATCCGCCCGCGCTCCGGCATCCAACCGGAAACAGCCTGCACCCCGCGAACGCTCAATAACAGCATTGTGAGCAGGTACGGCACCTTGTACCATCCAAAAATAACGGGGACGAGATAGACATAATACACGCTGTAAACCACTGCGCAGGCGGCCAGCGGCCAGAGCGCCCATTGCCGTTTGATAAGAATTGCCAGGGTGCCAATCGTCGACAATACAAACATCAGATTGCCAATGGGACTCTCCGGCCCGCGCGTGAAGAAAATGTGCATGCCCGCCCCGTGCCCGCAGAAGGTCGGCCCAAGCATCACATGCAACTGTTCCGCGAGCGTCATCCACGTGTGGCGTTTGATTGTTTGAAAGTTAATCATGTCCACCTTGTCCCACCACTTCGGGTACCCCAATCCTTTTGCGATGATGGTATTGGGCATCGGCGAACCATAATGAATACAGGTGAAAATGATCCAGGGCGCATATACGGCCAGGGCAATCGGCACAATCTTTAAAAGCTGCTTCGGTTCCTTGAACAGGGCATACACCCCCACGATAATCGTCCAAAACGCGTAATCCGGGCGCACCAGCATGCACAATCCCAGGCTGATCCCCAGAGGCACCGGCTTCCATGCCAATGTGTAATATACAGACATAATCAGGATTAATGCGGAGAGTTGCGTCTCCATCCCCGACATCCCCCATAAAATCTGATGATGCTCCACCGCCGCATATCCCATCACAAGGACAATCAGCGGCCCCGGCAGCCGCACTTTCGAATGAATCCCGATCCCGAGGAGAAACAGGACCGTCAGGGCCGCGGCGGGAATCGACACAAGCTTCAGAAAGTCCACGCCGAATCCTACATGCATCAAATCGCCGATCAGCGGCACGGCAACGCTTAACGGGCTTGTGAATCCGTGCAATGGCGGCTCGCCGGGCCGCACGTGCGTCATCCCGAACCCACTCGCAAAATTTTCCGAATGAAGACAGGTAATGAGGGCATCTTCCCAGTAGCGTTGAGTATAGACCCAGAAGAATATCCGGAGAATCATGGCCACCAGCGCTATAACGAACCCCCACCGCACCACCGGGCGATTCTCCGCATCACTCAGCCCGTCAATCCTTAAAAACCGCTCTACTAGCCCTGCCATGCGCCGCATCAGTAAACCTCTGAATACTCCTGTTTTCCCATTGCGTATTGCGCATAATACCCGAATCAATCCCAAAAAAAAAGCGAGAGGGGCATCGCCTCCGTGCAATGCCCCTCTCAAAGGAGTGTGAAGTGCTAAGCCAGCACGTCGAGGTCGCGTCCTGTCGTTCCAGGAAGCAGCATAGCGCTCCGAATTAGTTCAAGAGCCGCGGACCTCACATCCCCGGATGGCTGCACTTGATCCTTCATTTGCGCCGTCCGGGCGTGATCCTGAAAACGAACCTGGCTCACACCGGCCCCGACGTTGCTGCTGACAGCTGTTGTTCCAGCCATAACAGCCTCCTTTCTGCGTCGGGTGTCTCCCTTGTTCAACTATATCCTTCTTTTCGGCAAAACATTGGCACAACTTTAGCTTGATTCCAACATAATACGAAAATTACTAAAAATGGAATCCGCCCCCCCGATCTTGTTTTTACGGCTCAGCAGGAGCTTCGCCCTCCCCAGCGTGTGTTTTACTTTCGTCTACGAATGTCAGCCGAGGGAGCACAATGACAACCATTAGAGACAAATGGTGATAAATCCGATCTATTTCGCCACTTCCGAATCGGGCTTTGGGCTGGATTCAATCAATGCCAAGGCGTTTTCCATGTAGATTTCCCCGGTGTTTTCCCCCAGGCCCGTCTGGGAAACATAGTCGTACCGTTTGAAGCTGCGCCAATCCACTTTCGCCAGCATGTATCCAAACGCGTCATTTGTCAGTCCAAATAAAAAGGATTTATTGGTGGGCATGTGCCGTTTCACATAATATCCGATATTCGGCAGCGCTTCGCCAGGAATCGTGAGAATCTGCGCCGTGCCGATATCCACCAGGTTCACGCGGGTGGTGACGGTATTATCGGCCGCCATGGGATACCCCAATGGGGATTTGGCGATAATCGCCTGCATCAACTTCGATTCGACAGGAAACGGGACATTTTTCGAGACGCAAATCAACGACGGGTTTTCTTCCACGGGGGCATTTTCAACGATGCGCAATGCTTCATCCGCCAGTAATTCACCAATACGAATGCATTCTTCCCAGGTTTGAATATCTTTACCGTTGGGCCCCCGGCAATCGGCGGTCACCATGCCGCCCTGCGCGCTATTCATGAAGATGGCCATGCCGCCATTTTTACTTTGAATCCTGTCGTAGAGCGGTCCGCACAAATCGGGACAGACAATCCCTTGATCATTTCCGATGACTTCCGGATGAATGGCGTAATTCACCAGCGTGGCAATGGGCTTGCCTTTTTCTTTACCCTTCTTTGCAATCGCCTGGATTACGCCGCACCGGGGATCATACAGTTGCGGGGCATAATAATTGTATGCGATCTTGCCCTTTGCCTCGCCTACGGCAATCTTCAGGGTCACGGGCTGCAACTTCTCCGCCGCTTCATTCACCGCCTCCGCGACCTTGCCGCACACCCAATCCAGATATTTCAGGTCCGCGCCATGTGAACCTTTCAAATCCGGAAAGGCATAGGTATCCGGCGCGCTGTGCGTATGCGTTGATCCAATCAGGATGTTCTCCGCGGGAATCCCCTTGATCTGTGCCCGCGCCTTATCGCAGAGCACGGAAGGAAACCCCAGAAAATCCACGCTGACGATGGCCACACGCACATCGCCCTTCTCCAATACGAGCGCACGTGCGAACAAGTCACCAATCTTTTTATTGACCGGTTCGGGCTCCCCCACTCCGCCGGATACCGGCAGCAGCGGGTCGGGGGTTACAACGCGAAACGCCGCGCCCGCTTTCATGGGGCCGGCATAGCCGGAAATGGCGATGAGAAAGACAGATACAAAACAAACAACGACGAAGAGACTTTTTTTCATGGTACTGGACCTTTATGTTGAGAGTTTTAGTATAGACTTGCCGTGTCCAGCACAAGTTTCTTCTCAAATAAGCAACATGGAGCAAGAATAGGGACTTTGTTATCATTTGCACACCGCAGGTGTGAAAGAAAGTAGATGTCAATCTAAAATTCCGAAGGAATTCAACAACCCAGCCCAAGGGTAAGCGCTTCGCCACTCTGGGTCAATGTCACCCAATCGATGATCCGCTGCAGGAGTTCCACAAAGCATTTAGGCAAAAAGAGGCATACCATCAGAGCGTTAATCACTCACACCGAAGGTGTGACCGATAGTAGCCGGGGCGTTGAGCGAAGCGATACCCCCGGAAAAGAAACCACAACACAACGACCCCGGAGGGGTCGAAGGGATCTATTCTTTGCAAATTACTGTTATGATCCAAGAACCACACATAAACGGTTCCTAAAACAAGAATTCAAATAGAACGCTTAAGAAGATTATTCTGTTACCCCTCCGGGGTGCATTGATAGGGTGGTGAGTACGCTTTCCGGGGGTATCGCTTCGCTCAACACCCCGGCTACTATCTCATCCACCTTCGGTGGTGAAGGGTATCGGTATCGGTATCGGTATCGGTATCGGTATCGGTATCGGGATCGGGATCGGGATCGGGATCGCTATCGAGCTTTCCACGGCGTCTTGTCCCTCGTAGGCTTAGCGAAGGGGGAAGTCACGCGCCTCGCGGGGCCTGCGTCAGGTTTTGGGGTTTCAAGCGGTGCGTTGTTCCCAGAACTCCTCGAATCGGTTTGACTGGATGACGCAACGCATGACGACTTGTCCTACGAAGCTTCAGCGGAGTAGGATGACGGATCCGGAAATCCACAATCCAAAATTCCCCTTGACATGCAATCTCCGGATATAAAAAACAGCAGTCCCCTATTTACTCTGCCGAACGGATTTGGGCGCTACTATCCTTCGCACGAAGACAAAAACACGGTCAAAACCTCGATTTATTGGAGTCTTGACCGTGTAATCTCAACAAAGAGAGTGATTTTTTCTACCGCATTTCCTGGCCGCCGGTGACGTTGATGGCCTGGCCGGTCATGTAACTGGATTCGCCGCTGGCCATGAACACGACGACATTCGCGATGTCTTCGTATTGGCACGAGCGTTTCATGGGGACTTGGTCGATGTATTTTTGGCGAACAGCTTCCTCGGTAATGCCCTGATTAGCGGCATATTGCTTGAACAGGCTGTTCACCCAGAGCGGCGAATCCAGCAGATTGCCGGGGCATATCGCGTTCACGCGGATGCCTTGTTCGGCGAATTCCAGGGCAAGGCTTTGCGTCACGCCGATGCCGCCGAATTTGGCCGCGGCATAGGCGCTGTTGCGGAAACTGCCTTTTTTGCCCGACTTGGAGTTGATCTGAATGATGGAGCCGCTCTTTTGCGGAATCATGACCCGCGCGGCTTCCCGGGCGCATAAAAAGAAACCCGTCAGGTCCACATCAATAACTTTCCTCCATTTGGCGATGTCAAATTCGATGGAATCGCCGGAAATCAGGATGCCTGCATTGCAGACCATGATATCCAATCCGCCAAGGGTTGTTACGGCGTCATCCACCGCCGCATGCACCGCAGCCGCATCGCTCACGTCCACCGACGCCGCGCCCACATATCGTCCGGTAAGCTCTTTCACGTGCTGCGCCGTGGCTTCCATAACTCCAAGGTTCACATCCCACCCGATGAGGTCACAGCCTTCCTTCGCCAGACGTTCGGTGAGGGCCGCGCCCAATCCCTGCGCCGCGCCCGTAATAATCGCTTTTTTACCGTTCAATCGTTCCATTAGAGGTACTTCTCCAGTAACGCCGCTTCGGCTTCTTTGGTCCATGCCCCTTCGGGGCTGAGTTTGTCTTTTAATTCGGGAATGCGTTCGGGCACATCCTCCAAGGGCATCAGGGGAAGATCCGGAATCTGCGTGTAAATTATCGTCTTGCCGGGATACTTCGCATCCTTCACCGCCTTCAGGCCGGCATGGGCAGCCTTCAGTCCGCCTATGGCCGCCACGCTTCGGTTCGAATCCAATTCCCCCGCTTCCACCAGTTCCAGCACGCGGCGCAGATCACTGATGCGGCTCCCGCTGCATCCGATGATCTTAATGCCGCGGCACAGCGCTTCCAGTGGAATGGAGGCCGTCGTACCGATGCCCAGCCCGGCAAACACATTGACGAATCCGAAATCCGCGGCAAAGCCCACCGCCTGCGTCACCAGCGCAGGCACTGGCGCCAGCACAACCACATCGTCATACCCATTGGGCGCCAATTTGCGAATGTGCGCATTCATCGCATCGGGTGAAGCAAATTCAGACGGCGCCAGCGTGATATATTCCACGCCCTTGGCCTTGGCCATGCCGCCAAACCGCGCCACCAGGTGATCCAGCCGTCCGCGATCCAAGTCGGTTACCACCACTTTAGCGGGACCATTCGCTTTTTCAATAGCCCGCTGCACATGCATCTGACCCATGGGGCCGCCCGCGCCGATAAACAATGCACAGCCGCCCGGCTTCAGATCATTGCGCCGATTGGCTTCCTCAATAGCTTCCAACGAATCGCCGCCGCCCAGAAACCGCTTGTCCTGATAGTGGATCGCGCCCACATCCAATGTCACCATGCCGGACTCCACCGCCTCGCCCACCAGGAACATCACGCCTTTCTTGTCCAGTTTCGGCGCAAGCGCCGTCACGATAGCCGGAGTAGGATTCGGGATGATAATGTCATCGTAGGGTCCCTCCCCCACTCCCTCCAGGTTTCGCGATACACACATAGCCTTTGGGAAACATTCTTTCCACAGCGGTTCTTCCGACACCAGCAATTGCCGTGCGCCCGTCGGTTCCAGGCGATCTTCCAGACAATACGACATCTCAACGCATGCCCACGGCTCCGCCAGCGCCGATTGGCTGTAGCCCGTGTCCGGACGCACCGGCAACAGATAACATCCTTCATCGCCCGCCAGCGCGCGCTCATCCAGATAGGCATACTCCGCCAGACCGCCGGGAATCATGTACCCAAACGCATAGCCAACGCCCTTATAGTAAATATCCGCCTGAACAATAAAGCGCTGGCCTACGCTAAACTGATCTTGCCACTTCTTCCCGATCTTCACCACCGTACACGCGCATTCATGCCCCAGCACCGTCGGATCATTCGCCAGATCCCGTCCGCGCAACCGGGGATGATTCCCCCCTTGTGCAATGATCTTCATATCCGACAGGCATAAGCCCAGGACATCCACCCGCACCAGCACCTCATCGTCCTTGGGTTCCCGCAATTCCACTGCCACCGGCTTGCCGTCCCGTCCGACATTTTCCAACCCCGCGCCGAATACCTGCCACGCACGATATTCCTTGGGCAGCGACGCATCCGCCTTCCGATATTTTTCCAACGTTGACAAAGCTTGCTCCTTTTCCTTTATACATTCACACTGCTAAGAAAGTGACTATGACCGGGAGGGCGAGGCTCCTGCCGAGCCGTAAAAAAATGCCTTGTTGATCTTGTTCTGACGGCTCAGCAGGAGCTTCGCCCTCCCGGTTTTATGTTCAATTTTTTTATGCAAATCGCCGTCACCGGCGGCCGACGGCTCGTGGTTACTTGATGACTTTCTGCCGGTAGAGTTCATCCGGGCGGGTGTCGATCCGCCGCACCGCTTCCGGGCTCATGAACTTGGGACCGCCCACGCTGTACGATCCAATAATAATGTTCGACACCTTCTCCGCCATATCCGTGATATTCGTCACCTTCTTCGCATTCGATCCCAGTGCAAAGAGGCCGTGATTCTCCAGCATGATCGCCTTCGGCAGCACCCCTTCCTCCTCAATGAAACGGTTCACCCGCGCCCGCACCTCCCGCGCCAGCACCAGCCCCGGATCCACATACGGTACAAACACCGACTGATGCCCCATCACTACGATATGATCCGGGCATACCCGGCCGCTCACCGCTTCATACGCGTTCACCGAACACAACAGCGCATTCGTTGCCACGGGATGCGTATGCCCGATAAAATTGTACTCTGGGGAAAGCTGATACAACAGCCCGTGCATCATCGTCTCCACCGACGGTTTCCGTGTTTCCTTTGAATCCAGCAGCGCCTCCTTCAGCACCCGGTCCACATCCGCATCCCCCGCTTTCGCGTCATCCAGAATCGCCGTGACCTTCGAGATCGACACCGCCAGAAAGTCCGATGGCTTCATCGTGGCCAAGGTCGTGCCCGATGCCTTCACGTAAAACGAATCCTGATCAATGCGCGCCGAGGTATTTCCCTCGCCCAGAATGGCATACGTCCGGCCCGGATCACCGAGGTAATGCGACATCTCCACCAATTGCTGCAATACTTCCGACATGATGTTTTCCTATCTTGTTGGGTTAAACCGCGAGTGAAGCATTCAGTATACCAAAATTCCAGGCCCTTTTTCAGATATTCAATCGGTATTGGTATCGTGAATCACTGATATCCACCCCGTTCACTCTGTCTAGCCCGAATACATAGTTCCCATGCATAGAAAGGCGATAAGGTAAACACAGAAAGAAGTTGTTAGGAAAGAAAATTGGACTTGGCGAATGTGTCTTGACGCGTGATATGATCGCCACTTACACAAGGAAATGAGCATGAATCTAGTCGTTGAACGTTCATCTTTAAAGGGAAGCGTTGAAATTCCCGGTTCAAAATCCCATACGATTCGCGCGGTGGCCATTGCAGCGCTGGCGAAGGGTGAAAGCATCATCGAGGAACCCCTCGTTTCCGAAGATGCCATTGCAGCCTTCCGAACGTATCGTGCGTTCGGCGCTTCTATTGAGGATGAAGGGCGGATCTGGCGGGTGTCCGGCATTGACGGCGCCCCCCAAACCCCTGACAACATTATTGATACGGCAAACTCCGGCACCACCATGCGAATTGGTTTGGGCAGCGCCGCCTTGCTCCGTAAAGGGCTTGCCGTGTTCACGGGCGACGACCAGGTCCGCCGCAGACCGTGCGGGCCGCTCGTGCAGGCGCTGAACGACCTCGGGGCCAAGGCGCAATCCACCCGTGGTACGGGCACTCCCCCCATCGTCGTGGAAGGACGCCTCCGGGGCGGCGAAACCAGCATCGAGGCGGTCACCAGCCAATATGTGAGTTCGCTCCTGATCAATACCCCGCTTGGGGACGGCGATACCCGCCTGCGCGTGCCGCTCTTGAACGAAAAACCCTATGTGGAAATGACCCTCGATTGGCTGAAACGCCAAGGCATCCGCGTGGAGCATGCGGAAGACCTCAGTGAATTCCATATCCCCGGCGGCCAGAGCTATCCGCCGGTTCAACGCAGAATCCCCGGCGATTTCTCCTCCGCCACCTTTTTTCTCGCAGCGGGGGCGCTCGGCGGCAATGACGTCACCTCGAACGGCCTGGACCTCACTGATACCCAGGGCGACAAGGCCGTGGTTGACTACCTGCGGCAAATGGGCGCGGACATTGTGATTGAAAAGAGCGGCATTCGCGTGAAAACAGCCTCGCTGACCGGGTGTGAAATTGACCTGAATGCCACCCCGGATGCCCTCCCTATGATGGCCGTAACGGGATGTTTCGCCCAGGGAACCACCCGGCTCGTCAATGTGCCCCAAGCGCGGTTGAAAGAAACCGACCGCATCGCCATGATGCACAAGGAACTGGAGAAACTGGGTGCGGATATCACCGAACTGCCGGACGGATTGATCATTAAAGAAAGTACACTCCACAGCGGTATTGTGGAAGGCCACGGCGACCACCGCATTGTCATGGCTCTTGCTATTGCGGGGACGCGTATTCCGGGAGGCCTGACCATTCGTGGGTATGAAGCCGTGAGCGTCACCTTCCCCACCTTCCTCTACGCCCTGCATAAACTTGGCGCCAATGCACGAATTCAGGAATGACCCTTCAATACAGGATGTTCTTACACTAAAAATAGCCCAAAAACCCAGCGAACAGAGTGAAAGTGAAATGAATATCGTCATCATGGGGCCCAAAGGGGCCGGAAAATCCTCGATTGGCCGCATAGTGGCCGAAGAGACCGGATTCCAGACCGTCGAAACCGACACCCTCGTGGAGAAAATTCACGAAACGCGTGACGGACATCATCTTTCCTGCCGTGAGATCTTTGCCGAGCATGGCGAAGCCTTTTTCCGGGAAATTGAACAGGAAGCCGCCCGGCAGGCCGCCGAACACGACTGGCACCTCATTATCACCGGCGGCGCCATCATGCTCGACCCGGATAACCGCCGCTTATTGCGAAATGACGCTCTGTTGGTCTATCTCACGGCGCACCCGGATATCCTGTGGGACCGCGCCACGCAAAGCGGCATCCCCCCGTGGCTCACCGGCGCCGATGGCAAGCAAAAATACTCCGAGCAACTTCGCTACCGCGAGGATGTCCTGCGTCCCTACGCCGATATCCTGCTCGATACCTCGAATGGCGCTCCCGAAACCCTTGCGGAACAAGTACTCCAGCGCATCAGCGAAGAACTCGCCATCCACTGCCGATCCGCCAATACCTACGGAGAAATCATCCGCGTCACCACCTTTGGCGAAAGCCACGGTTCGGCGATTGGGGCCGTCCTTGACGGGCTCCATCCCGGCACTGAAATTTCCGAAGAACTCATTCAGCGCGAACTCGACCGCCGCCGACCAGGTCAGAGCGCCATTGTCACCCGGCGCAAGGAAAGCGACACCGTCCACATTCTGTCCGGGGTATTCGAAGGAAAAACCACCGGGGCGCCCCTTGCCCTGGTCATCTATAACGAAGACCAGAAATCCTCCGCCTATGACGACATCAAAAACCTTTTCCGGCCCGGCCATGCCGACTTCACTTTCTACCGGAAATACGGCCTACGCGACCATCGCGGCGGCGGACGCTCCTCCGGGCGCGAAACCGCCTGCCGTGTCGCCTGCGGCGCTGTCGCCCGCGAAATCCTGGCCCAACGCGGCGTGCGCATCGTCGCCCACGCCGTAGAGGTTGCCGGCATCCCCGCGGAAACCTGCGATTACTCCGTCATTGAATCCAATCCCGTCCGGTGCGCAGACCCTATCGCCGCGCAGAAAATGGAACAGGCCATCCTCGACGCTCGAAAAGACTGCGACTCCGTCGGCGGCATCATCCAACTCGATATCCTGGGTATCCCCCCCGGATTAGGCGACCCTGTCTTCGCAAAACTCGATGCGCGCCTCACGGCGGGCCTCATGACCATTGGCGCGGTCAAAGGGGTCGAAATCGGCCTCGGATTCCAACTTGCCCGGCTTCGGGGCAGCGAAAGCAACGACAACATGGCCGATGGCACTTTCCTGTCTAATCATTGCGGCGGCATCCTCGGCGGCATTTCCACCGGCCAGCCCATCACCCTCCGGATCGTCGTCAAACCAACGTCATCCATCGCAAAACAACAAAAAACGATGGATACCAACGGGGAAAATCAGACCATTCAAGTTCATGGCCGTCATGATCCTTGCATTGTCCCCCGTGCCATTCCCGTTGTCGAGGCCATGGCCGCCCTCACTCTGCTAGATACTTGGGAAGTCCAAAAGCGTCTCCGCCCCAATTGGGATGAGAAGTGCTGATTTGTCTGCTTTACATATCCGATTGAAGATCAGTAATACGCAAACGTCCAGGTTGCAGAGTAAAAAATTTTCCCCTGAGTTCACTGCCAAATTGCTGAATAATAGATATCACTGATTCACCAAGTTCACACCGTACATTTGCAGGATAACGAATAAATATCACTCCACCGCTTTTTTTTGTTTCTGCATAGAACATACGGCCGAAGTCTTTGTCTTCAGTAATCAAAATGCGGCTTTCTTGCTGAGCAAGTTCAGCCACAACATCATCTTCAGCGCCTTTATATACTTCCGCAATAGCCAAAACATCATGGCCCGCTTTGCGCAAGGCGCGCACCACAATGAAATCACAACTCTCATCCGCAATAAAGTACATAAAACCAAATTTTATGTTATCAGTACTACGTTCTCTTCCAGGGCAATTCTGTCTGCAGCATAGACCAGTGCCGCATGAATATCCTCCAATGTTAAATTGGGGTAAGCGTCCAATAGATCGGATTCTGCCGCGCCTTCGCCGATTTTTCGCAAGATTAACTCAATCGTAATACGAGTGCCCCGAATTACCGGCTTTCCCATCATAACCTTGGGATTAATTTCAATACGATTTTCAGACGGCATAACTTGCCTTTCTGTAGTATTCCTGAAATAGTATACCTTACTTTACGCACGATTTCAGAAGTTACGCCATTCTACAGCTAACCCACTACGTGAAAAAGATTTAAGAGCCAAACGAATATCAGGTTTGGACTAAGCTTGAAAGCTTCAAGATCGGCATGAACAGGGCCACCACGATGCTGCCCACGACCAAGCCCATCAATCCGATTAGTAGAGGTTCGATGAGGCTGGTGAGTTGTTCCACGGTGGCGCGGACTTCGGAATCGTAGAAGTCTGAAATCTTCATCAGCATGGCTTCGAGCGCGCCTGTTTTCTCGCCCACGGCAATCATTCTGGTCACCATGGGGGGAAATACTTCCGCGCGCGCCAGCGGGTCCGCCAGGGTTTCACCATTGCGCACGCTGTCCGCCGCTTCGCGAATGGCCTTGGCATACACTTCATTGCCGGCAGTACGCTCGACGATTTCGAGTGCCTGAAGAATCGCCACGCCGCTCTTGGTGAGCGTGCTCAGGGTGCGGGTGACGCGGCTGATGGAGACTTTGCGCATCAGATTTCCAAAAACCGGCAGGCGCAACTTGAGCGCATCCAGGTTATACCGCCCGCTTTTGGTGCTGCCGTATACGCGCATGAACATGATAATCCCCACAATCACGGCAATAATAATCGGCCATGCGTACCACGTGCGAAGCACATTGCTGATTTGAATCAGAATCATCGTGGGTGTCGGCAACTGCTTGCCAAATTGCCCGAATATTTTTTCGAACTGCGGCACCACAAAGATAATCAACCCGGAGGCAATCAGGATAATCATGCTGAAGGCCACCACCGGATAGGTCATTGATGCCTTGATCTTTCGCTTGAGGTCTTCACTGGCTTCCAGATAATCCGCCAATTGAAGCAGCACACCGTCCAGGTCGCCGCCCGCTTCGCCCGCGCGGACCATGCTGACGTACAGATCCGGGAAAGCCTTGGAATGCTTGCGCAGGGCATCGGAGAACGTTTCACCCGCTTCCACATCCTTGGCCACCGCATCAATCACCGTCTGAAAATTCGGGTCATCCGTCTGTTCCGCCAGAATGTCCAACCCTTGGAGCAAGGGCAAGCCCGCGCTTACAATGGTGGACAACTGCCGGGTAAACACCAACAGGTCCTTGGTGCGCACACGTTTGTTTCCTTTGGGACCGCCACCGCCAAAAGAGAATAACCCTTTCTTTTCATCCACCTTATCCACCTGCAATCCTCGATCCTGAAGCATTTTGGTCGCCGCCTGCGGATTTTCCGCAGTTATGGAACCCTTCTGCTTAGAACCATCCCGTCCGCGTGCCAAGTATGTATAAGCCGGCATTGACGTTCTCCTTCAGTTTCTCCACCGCTAGTATATGCGGAATGTGCCGCCATGACAAGTTTTTTGTTTACTAGTTTGTTTCATCCCCTCCTTTCTATGCTTATAGGGGGCAACACGGGCCAAAAAAACCTTTTGGCCTGCCGGGGCAAAGCCAGTCGCGACAGGTCCACGACCGCGTGAAACAATGCCGCTGGGCGAGACTGGATGGCACTTGGGTAGTGTGACCAGCCCCAGCACCCGGCCAGAGGTTGTCTTGGCCCATGTTGTCTACTACCATGCAAATATCATACCCATTCTCCGTCAAGAACTAAATGCTTGTGCATCAATGTACTACCGGGAAATCCGCCCATGTTAAAATCACTTCACACTGCCTAAAAACTGGCCTTTTGCCAAAGAACCGTTTAGCGCTTCACGTCTTTTTTCAAAACATGCCCCAGCGCCGTATCAAGGGAGGGATATTGGAATACAAATCCCATTCCCGTCAGCCGTCCTGGCATCACCCGGGTGCTCGCCAGCAACATTTCCCGGCCCATCTCGCCAAAAACAAGCCGTACGGCCCATGCGGGCATGGGAAACATCGCAGGGCGATGAAGCGCTTTCCCGATTGCTGCAGTGAATTCACGGTTGGTCACCGGATTTGGGGCCGTGGCATTGACCACACCCCGGATCTCTTCCCGCGCAAGTGCTAAGCCGATCACCCGCAGCACATCCTCCAACGTAATCCAACTCATGTAGGCCCGGCCATTTCCTATTACTCCCCCCAGTCCCAATCGGAACGGGGTGGCCATCTTCGCCAAGGCCCCCCCTTCCTCACTCAATACCACTCCCAAGCGCAGTCGAACTACCCGGATGCCCGCTTTCTCCGCAATCACCGCCGCTGCTTCCCATTGCTGACATACCTCTGCCAAAAATCCGGTTCCCGCTCCACTATTCTCCTCCAGAATTTCTTCCCCCCGGTCCCCGTAGTAACCAATGGCGGAGGCAGACACCAACACCCGCGGAGGAGCAGTAAGCCCGGATAATGCTTCGCATAAAAACCTTGTTCCCTGGACACGGCTCTCTAAAATGCGGCGCTTCTTATCGGGCGTCCATCTTCCTGATGCGATATTTTCCCCAGCAAGATGAACCACCCCCTCTATTCCTTCCAATCCCGCTTTGTCAATAACACTATTTTCCGGATCCCATTCGATAACAGGTCCAGAAATCATCCCTTTATGGCGCACCAACCCCACCGCCTCGTGCCCCTCTTTGGGGAGCCTGTTTAACAATGCCTTGCCAATCAACCCCGTCGCGCCTGTCACAAGGATCCGCATCGTTTCTAACTCCTCCACATGAGCATAGTACCCGTCTCATACCGGTTCAACAATTCCCGATATTTCCCCAACACGCTGCACTCCAATTAAGGGATGCAACTGTTTTACATCTAACAATCAAATCGGTTACAATCGGGCAGTAAACAATAACCGTCCTGGAGTGCAGGCCATGACATCGCTGAACAAAGAATTGGAATTGGACAGACCGATTGAAGACGTGCGGCACGAGACCGTATTGAATCTGGTGCACACGGCAAATCTGCTATCCCTGCATGGGGCGGCGCTTTTCCGGCGATTTGGTCTGACCGAGGCGCAGTTTAATGTTCTGTTTGCCTTGAAGTACAAGAAAAGCGACTGGACCCAGTCGGATCTTGGCAAACGGCTGGTAGTCACGCGGGCCAGTGTCACATCGGTATTAGACAAACTGGAAGCAAAAGCGTTAGTGAAGCGGAGCCCGGTAGCGGGGAACCGGCGGATCTATCATGTGGAGATTACCCGCAAGGGATTGGACGTAGTAGACAAGGTGGAACCCATTTACCGTCGTAACATTCACCGGGTATTGTCCGGACTGGATGATGCGGGGTGCCGGCAGTTAATCCGGCGTTTAGAACATATCCGGGAACAGGCTGCGGCGCAGAGCTGAGCCGCACCTGCCGGAATTACGCACCGTTATTCCCGAGGGAGACGGTGAGGAGAAGAAAGAATGAGTGCATCAGATCGATCTTCCGGGAAGACCCTGGATGCGTACCCGAAACTTGGGTTCTGGTCGCTTATTGTGACGCAGTTTCAGGGAGCGTTTATCGATAATGCCTATAAGATTATCATCACTCTCCTTCTTCCGGTGCTCGTCGCGAATCCGAATTTTCCCGCCACGGCCGCGAGCATGATTGTCTTTAATCTTCCATGGATCATATTTCCAGGAATTGCGGGCGCCTTGTCGGATCGTTATAGCAAGCGGTGGATAACCATCGGAACGAAGATTTGGGAAATGGGCGTGGTGTTGTCCGGCGTGGCGGCGGTCATGCTCCATAATCCGTACATTTTGCTGGGCACCCTGTTTGTACTCGCTACACAAAGCACCTTCTTCAGTCCAGCGAAATACGGCATCTTGCCGGAGACCCTTCCGGAATCACGGCTTTCCTGGGCAAACGGCCAACTCAACATGTGGACATTCCTGGCCATTATTTTAGGAACGGCCGCAGGCGGCATTCTTCTTGACAATTTCAAGTCACAGCTTTGGATGGCGATGTCGATTATGCTGGTTTTATCCATAATCGGCGTGATATCGGCCTGGTTTGTCTCCCCGGCGCCGCCAGCGGAGCCCACACGCAGAATCACCCTCAATCCATATGCAGGAGTCGGGCATTATCTCACCCTATTCTGGCAGGATCGGCGCTTGTTCTTTACCTTGGTCGGCTATTCCTACTTTTGGTTTGCGGGGCAATTTGTCATTGCAGATGTAATAGAACTTGGAAAAATGACCTTAGACAACGAGACCATGCAGAGTCTGTTGCTCTCTATGATGGCTCTCGGCATTGGTTTTGGCAGCTTGGCCGCCGGATATCTGTCCCGGGGCGCTATTGAATTGGGGCTGGTGCCCCTGGGATTGGGCGGGTTGACTGCGATGGGCTTGTTTCTGGCGATTCCCGGGCATGGCTTTATGGCGAATGGCTCACTACTTTTTGCCATGGGCTTTTTTGCCGGCATGTATGACGTACCACTGGCGGCAACCTTGCAGCAGCGCAGCCCCGCCAATATCAAGGGCGGGATGATTGCAACGTCCAACCTTTTCACCTTCGGACCTATGCTCTTTGCGGCAGGATTATTCATGGTCTTGTTTAATATGCTGGGGTGGAGCCCTCAAATGCTCTTTTTGGTCTCCTCAGCATTTGCGGCTCTGGTCACCGTCTATATGTGCGCCACCGAACCCATCATTCTCGTGCGCATGGGGCTTTGGCTGATCAACACATTCTTATGTAAAATGCATGCGGAAGGCCGTCAGCGGATTCCAGAACGCGGCGGGGCCCTTCTGGTGGCGAACCATCTTTCCTTCCTGGACGTACTGGCGCTGTTGTCTTCCACCGGCCGGGACGTCTATTTCGTGACAGGCCGGGAAATTTATAACACGCCGTGGATACGGCGGATAGCCCGGACCATGGAAATCATTCCAGTGAATTCCGACGGTGGTCCGCGCGCCATGGAAGAGGCGGTGGAAGCCATCCGGAACACCATAGCGCGCGGTTGTATTGTGTGTGTTAACATGGAGGCGCAATTGAAGCAGGACGGGGAGCGTGTGCCGTGGTATGCGGATTACCGTCATCTGGTACAAGGTTTGCACGCGCCTATTTTGCCTGTGTACCTTACGCGGATCTGGGAAAGCTGGTACACCTTTAAAAACAATACGGTGGGGTGGAAATGGCCGAAACTATGGCGGTTCCCCATTGCAGTGATCTTTGGCGAACCCGTAGCGTCTCAGGCTACTGCCGTCGAGGTGCGCACCGCGGTGCTGACCCTGGGCAGGGACTGGTACATGCGGCGGAAACATCAATTCCAAGTGTTGCACCATGGATTTATTCATCGAGCCCGCCTGCACTTGAACAAACTCGCCATTGTGGATGCGATTTCAGGAGAAGTCACCTATTTCAAGGCGCTGACAGGAAGCCTGATTTTTGCCCGGAAATTGAAACGCCTGTTAGATCAACAAAAAATGGTGGGGGTGCTGGTGCCGCCATCGGTGGGCGGCGTACTCACCAATGTCGCCATTCAAATGCTGGGAAAAGTGCCGGTAAACCTAAATTATACCGCCACCGCGGAAACCATGGCGTCATGCGCAAAACGCTGTGATATCACGCATGTGCTGACATCCAGAAAGTTTCTGGAACGGCTCCCGCTGCAAGTGCCTGGGGAAACGATATTTCTGGAGGATATCAGGGCATCGGTGACGAAAAAGGACCAGATAATCGGCATGATCTTCGCCCTGTTTGCCCCCATCCGGGTCATCGAGTGGAGCCTGGGCACGCCCCGGCTCACTGAAGATGATCTGGCCACGGTGATTTTTTCCAGCGGCAGTGAAGGCGAGCCCAAAGGCGTCATGCTTACCCAACGCAATATCATCAGCCAGACGACGGTCTGCTCGGAAGTGTTTCCGCATGATGCCAATACGCGATTGATGGGATTTCTGCCATTCTTCCACTCGTTTGGCTTCACAGGCACCTTGTGGATGCCTATTGTTAACGGTGTGGGAGGCATTTATCATCCGAATCCCCTGGAGCCGAAACTGATTGGCGAATTGGTTCAAAAATACACCTGCAGCATTCTGATCGGCACATCGACGTTCCTTCAAGGGTTTATCCGGCGTTGTACTCCGGAGCAATTGCAGTGCTTGATATTTGTGGTCTGTGGCGCGGAAAAGCTCTCGCCCCGCGTTCGCGTTGCTTTCAAGGAAAAATTCGGCGTGGAGCCTATGGAAGGGTATGGCACCACCGAATGCGCACCGATCGTGTCGTTTAACATGCCCAACATCTCTTCGCCAGGTTTCTTCACCAGTTACCTGAAATACGGAACGATTGGGCAGCCGGCGCCCGGCATCATGGCCCGCATTGTTGATCCGGAAAGCGGCGAACCGTTACCCCTTGGCGAGGCCGGATTACTGGAAATATCCGGTCCAAACATTATGAAAGGCTATTTAGGGCAGCCGGAGAAGACGGCGGAAGTCATCCGCGAGGGCTGGTATTCCACGGGTGATATTGCCTCCATGGATGAAGACGGATTCATCACCATCACCGACCGTCTGGCGCGGTTCAGCAAGATTGGCGGAGAAATGGTGCCGCATACCAAGGTGGAGGAGGTCCTCCATAGTCTCTTGGATCTGACCGAACAATCCCTTGCGGTGGCGAGCGTTCCGGATCAAACCAAAGGTGAACGGCTGGTTGTGCTTCACACGCTCACCGAGCAACAACTGGATGAACTGCTGTCCAAGCTGGATAATGCGGATCTGCCGAATTTATGGCGGCCCCGCCCCAATTCGTTTTATCGTATCGAGGCCATCCCGGTGATGGGCACCGGCAAGATGGATATTAAATCGGTGAAAAAGATGGCGATTGCCCTGGATCTTGGCGAATGATCATCGGACCACTCGGCTCGGAGAAAGATGTTCGGCGCTATGACAGATCCACGCCCCGGAATCCGGAGACGGGGATTATCGTGGGTGCGGAGCCGAGAGATTTAGGGCCGGAAGACGCCTCTTGCGCCATCCTGTTTGTGCATGGTTTTTCGGGAACAGGCAATAACTATCATGATTTGCCGGATCGTGTTGCAGATACGGGATGGCGCACGCGGGTAATGCTTCTGCCGGGTCATGGCACCTCCCCTTTCACGTTTGAGACCACCACCGCAGATGAACTGCTCAGTGCAGTAATCCAGGAATTGCGGGCGATGCGCGACCGGTATGAGAAGCTCGTGTTGGTTGGGCATTCCATGGGCGGCGCACTGGCCACCCTGGCGGCAAGTCAAATGCCGCTGGATGGGCTGATTCTTGCCGCGCCGTATTACAACGTTACTTTCAAATGGTATTACGTGCTCACGGCGGAACAGTGGGCGAAAATGCTCAGCCCGTTAATCCGTTGGATACATGCGCCGGCCGAAAATCAACCTGTAAACCGCCGTGAAGTCCGCACGCAGATCCTTTCCTACCCCTGGATCCCCACAAGAGCCTTTCTGACCGCCATGTCGCTGGCGGAACGCGCGCGGCAGTTGGAAACCTTGCATCGGATCTATTGCCCCACGCTTCTCATTCATTCCACGAAAGACAATGTCACATCACCGGAAACCGCCGCCAAGGCCTTTGCCGAGATTCCCAGTGCGAACAAGCGGGCGATTTGGATAGAACACTCCGATCATATTATCTTTTGGGATTATGATCGGGAGCAGGTGGCTGAGGAAACGCTTGCCTTCTTGAAGCAAGTGGGCAGTACCGCCTCATGAGAGTGAAAATGAAGTATTGCACGGAAGAAATTCGTGTCCAACCTGTTTCGTTGGATCTTGTGCGAACCATACGTCATCCGGTATTGCGACCTGGGAAACCCTTTGAGACCACCTTGTGGCCGGGTGATGAAGATTTTAATACGGTTCATTTCGGCGCGTTTATAAACGGAACATTAGTTGGCGTAGCTTCACTATTTCAAAAATCATGCGGCGCAACCGAAGAAAACCGGGTGTATCAATTGCGCGGGATGGCCGTTTTGGAAAAGTTTCAATATCAAGGCATCGGAACAGGTCTTATCGACTATTGTATAGCGTATGTGCGGAGGCGGGGTGGAAAACTGATCTGGTGCAATTCCCGTGCGCACGCCGCCGGGTTTTATCAGCGCCATGGATTTGTCATCGATGGCGAAGCCTTTGATATTCCGGAAATCGGCCCGCATTATCGCATGCAGCGTTCCTTGTAGTGCTTATTTTTTTCCTAACAGCCTCCCACATTCACAACAACGTGATTTTGAATTATAGTTTGGGTATAGTAGCTTACCGGAGTGCATTGTGAAAGCCTCCTCCATAGGCTGGTAAACGGAAACACACCATAGGAAGCGATGTTATGGGCCAACCAATAGTTCCACCCCCCGTTCCCTCATCAAGCACAGGCATGCCCCAACAAAGCCGATTGGCCATCGCGAGCATGGTTTTCGGCATTCTGTCTTTTTGCTGTCTCGGCCCTTTTGGGTCCATTCCGGCCATAATCATGGGAATCATTGCGCTCGTTAAGATTGGAAATGCACAGGCTCCACTCCAGGGGAAGGGATGGGCGGTAGCCGGGCTGGTGATGGGGTGCGTGTCCTTTTTCCTTTTCATCATCGTTGTTCCCATTTCCTTGGCGATCTTACTGCCCGCGCTGGCCCGGGCACGGGAAGCGGCCCGGCGCTCTGCGTGCCAAGGTAATTTAAAGCAAATGGGGCTGGTCTACAAGATGTTCGCAAATGAGAGCAAGGGAAATTATTTTCCAGAGCTATCATCCGAAGCGGGCCGATTGATGTGTGTGTCCAAGGAGATTTTCCCCGACTACTTGACCGATGCGGGTATTCTTATCTGCCCGAGCGATGCGAATCTCACGGCCTCAGAACAAAGCGACTTGGTTAATGAGACCATGATCATTGACAAGGTTAGTTATACGTACCTTGGCTATGTGATTATGAGCGATGATGAAATGGAAGCCTTTGCGGAGGTCTATAAACAACGTGTGGCTCAAAAGCTTCCATTCAATGAGGATCTGGATGCGCCGCCGGGACGCGGCTCGATGGGCACGAACAAATTCTACCGGTTGCGTGAAGGAGTTGAAAGGGAACTCTTGAACGATCCTAACAACACTTCGTCCGCCGCCAAACTTCTGTCAGAAATTCCGATTATGTGGGATATGATTACAGCCGGCCAACAGGGTGCATTATTTTTCAATCACGTCCCGGGCGGCGCAAACGTTCTTTTTATGGATGGTCATGTAGAGTTTAGGCGGTATCCCGGAGAATGGCCGGTAAGCCGCCGCAGCGCAGAGATATTATCTGGTCTTACTACGATGAAACCATAGGTATCGGATGAACATATCCATAATTTAACGGTTAATTATTGCTTTTCAGCGAGGCGATGTCCCTATCGCCGTATAAACCAGCTCAATGGATCATTTCCATAAATGCTCTTGACAAGATCGCGTAAAACTTCCCGCGCCGGATATTTCCCTTCGGCAAATGCGGCGCGGAATCGGCGATTTCGCAGCGAAGGGCGATCTCGTTGAGTAAAGCCCACCCAGCATATATCGGTATCCGTGGCTCGCGGGCGCAACTGTTCAATAATCCGTGCCGCTACATCACCCAATGTCGTGGAAACAAGCTCTGAAGGGACAGCCGGATGATATTGGGCTTCCGGACCTGTCTCAAGATGCGGTGTTAATACAAGAATGTGCCTAAAATTACCCTCCGAAACTCCCATCAGTGTGCAGTTATGCGTTTTCTGATACTGCTCAGCACGTTCAATAATCGCGCTCAATGATGTATCAAGCCTGTAGTCCGACAGTGCAAGGCAGAGCGCCAGAAAATCCTCGGACATCATCAATCCTGTTCGCATAAGAAGGTATTACTCCGAAATGTATCTCCATGGAAGTTTGTACGGTAATAGAATCATTCCTGGCAATCAAAATGCAAAACTCATAGTGCCTTACACTGGACGCAGCAAAACGAAATATCCTTTTACTAACACCGAACTTCAAAAACACGCACCAGGGAATCACCGTGAGTGCGTTGGATGCGGATACGCAGGGCCTTAGTTTCAACTGGATCAAAACGATGACGGACCATACGAAGATAATTGGCATCGTTTTGGGCGATAGTCTTCCAACTGCCGTTCACAAGTGCTTCAAGGGTATAACTGGCCACAAGTTCCGGTTGGATGCCGCGCGTTTGCGAGAAATAGACGCTATCCTCGCCGCTAAGGAATAGCCGCCGGTGCAGGCCGGAATCGAAGGTGATTTGTACCGTTTGCAGACGTTGGGGGGTATCCCATTCCAGTTGAATCCAGGGTTCTCCCCGGCTCATTTCCGCTCGCCATTGATGGGTTTGGCCATCGCCGATATCGCGGTTCCAGCCATCAATGATCTGTTGTGCGCTTCCTTCGGGCGTTGCACCGGAACACGTAATCTTCGCAGTGCGGGCGAGATCCTGTTCGTCTTCGTTTTGAATGCCCAACAGGGCTTGGTCATCCCGCAACAAAATCTGATGGAATGCCTGCATCCGCTTGGCGTCCGCCACGACATCCTTGGGCAGGCAGTGATTCTTTGCACAATAGGCTGCCGCCGTGCCTGCCGCCTGCCCCATCGTGGCGCAAGTCGCCATCACCCGCGTGGAGGAAAAAGCGACATGCGACGCGCTGATATTGCGTCCGGCCATGAGCAAATTGGGACGGTTGACGCTATAGAGGGAACGTAGCGGTATGGAATACGGTTGCTCAAAATGGATCTGTGTGGCCGGTTTAAGATCCTTGCTGTCCATACCGCCGGGCGGGTGGTCATCCATGGGCCATCCGCCATAGGCCACGCGGTCCTGATAGGGTTCCGCCCGCTCCAATTCCGGTTGAATCATCACATGTTCGCCCAGAATGCGGCGACTCTCCCGCTTGCCGGGGATCATACCGACGAAATCGAGCGCCCAATTCGCGGAATCAGGATGCTGGCCGCCGTTCTTGATATAGTCCCACACACCAAGCAATATACGCATAAGTTCGTGGCGAATCTGCTGATTATCACTGATGGTGTCCAGCTCTCCCCCCCATTCAATCCACCAATACCCATATTCCCAGGAATGAATCGAACGATGTTTAAAATCTTCCGGGGTAAATTTCCGCGCCCAGGCCGGCGGCGTGAACGGCATAGGCTGATCATGGCGCTTTGCGAAGAACATCAAGCTGTTGCCCATGGTTTTCGCATCACTTTGTTCCGGGGCGAGGGATTCTCCATAGACCTCGCGCCCCTCGCGGCCCCGCATATACTTGGCCCCTGCCGCAGCCGCCAATTTCCCATCGCCCGTGCAGTCAATGAAGAATTTCGCTTCAATCTCATAGCGCGCTTCGAGCAGCGGACTGATCGCGATGGCCTTTGCGATACGATCTCCTTCCAGGGACGCCTCAATGATCGCCGTATCCAGCAGCAAGGTGATATTCGGCTCGGAGACCACTTTATCGTACAAAATCAAGTCCCAAACATGAAACGAGCGTTGCGGATTTGCCGCCGCCTCAGTGAGTTTGAGTTCTTCTATCAGGCCTGTCTCGCGCCAACGCGCCAGGGCCTTGGAATGATTCGCGCCGCATACATGCATACGGATTTCACTGCTGGAATTGCCGCCCAGCCGCGAACGATCCTGCACGAAGATCACCGATGCGCCATTTCGCGCGGCGGCAATAGCCGCACATACTCCGGCCAAACCTCCGCCCGCCACCAGCACATCGATCTGCACTGTTTTTACTGAATAACGAGCCTGTTCTTCCTGAGTTGGCAGCGGTTCATCCGCCCCCAGCACAGAGGCGCCTAAAACCACTCCGCCAGAAGCCAATACAAAATCCCGCCGAGAATATTTCATACGTCAAATCCTCTTTATGAAGTTCTATTCCGCTTTGATAGAATCTTTGCATTTATATGCGGCATACCAACCAGAAAATGCACCAATAACAATACACACGATTGTTATTGGCAGAAAGAAAAACGGAATAAATACATACGCGATCACATTTGTGGATGAACCAGGCGCGCCAGTGTGAATGCCAAGCCATAACGTAAAATTCACAAAACCTAAAAATCCCAAGAAACAAATAGATGCTGTTTTAGATTCCGTCTTTAGTTTTTGCATCTGTTGCGCGGATAGATTCTTTTTCTCAAGTGAAATCATCCGCAGAAATATCCAAATATTGATATAGAAGGAGGGGATTACATTGGGTATTCCACATTTGATAACGTCTAAATCGGCCCAAACCGCTGCATAGCCACCGTTGCAAAATAGATCCAAAATAACAGAGAAAAACACAGGCATCAAAAAGGTTATTATTGCATTGCAGAGCATCCATTTGTAAAACAGAAGTCTTAATTGATACTTTGGATCGTTTGACATATACACATCCTCGATCTCGTCTCTACACAGAATCGCTGCCAACCGCAATGGGCTCGCTGCATACCTCCATTTTGCATAAAGTCATCCTTAGCTTCTACTATACCCTGACGGTATGCCTCATGAGTATTTTCATCGCCCAAGGAAAGGAGCGCTTACATGAACACTTCCAACCGCAGAAGATTTCTAAAGACCGCCCTGTCCACCGCCGTGGCGTTGCCCCTTGGCGCGTGTGTTACCGGTGAAAAAATCTCTGCCCCACGAAGACCCAACATCATCCTGATCCTTACGGATGACCAAGGCTACGGCGATATGGCGTGTCATGGCAATCCCGATATCCAGACCCCCAATCTGGATCGTCTTTACGCACAAAGCATCCGCTTCACACGTTTCCATGTATGCCCCGTATGCAGCCCGACACGTTCCAGTCTCATGACCGGACGGTATAATTACCGGACCGGCATCGTGGACACCTACCAGGGGCGTTCGATGATGTATCCGGAGGAGGTGACGCTGGCGGAAGCACTATCCGCCCAAGGATATCGAACAGGTATTTTCGGCAAGTGGCATCTTGGGGATAATTACCCCATGCGCGCGATGGATCAGGGCTTTCAGGAATCCCTGGTGCATAAGGGCGGAGGCATCTGCCAGCCCTCTGAACCCCGTAACAACACCTATTTCGATCCTTTCCTCAAGCACAACGGGGAAGATGTTCAGGTCAAGGGCTATTGCTCCGATATCTTCACCACCGCCGCAGTAGAATACATCGAGAAAAACAAGGCCAATCCGTTTTTTGTGTATCTTGCCTATAACGCGCCGCACGAACCGCTTATCGTTGACGAGCGCTATGCGGCCCCTTATCTGGCGAAAGGGATACCGGAAAAAACCGCCAAGTTTTACGGCATGATCACCAATATGGATGAAAATGTGGGGAAAGTGTTGGACACCTTGGACCGTTTACGTTTGGCGGAAACTACCATCGTGATTTTTATTACGGACAACGGTTCGGCCATTCCCAAGGGTATAACCCGATACAATGCCGGGATGCGCGGTTCCAAAGGCACCGTATATGAAGGGGGAATTCGCGTGCCCTGTTTCATTCGCTGGCCGGAACGGTGTAAGACGCCATTGGACATCGACCGCATTGCGGCCCACATCGACATTTTCCCTACATTGCTTGACGTATGCGGAGCAGCCGCACCGGAAGGAGTGAACTTGGACGGAAAAAGTCTGTTGCCCCTAATGGACACCCACACACGCGATTGGCCTGATCGCACGCTGTTTTTCCAATGGCACCGGGGAGATGAACCGAAACCTTATACGAACTGTGCGGCATTGACTCAAAAATACAAATTGATCAACGGAAAAGAACTCTACGATCTTGAACATGATCCTGGAGAAGAAAAGGATATTGCCAAGGATCATCCCGACATTGCCGTTGCCCTGCGGGAACGCTATGATGCCTGGTTTAAGGATGTTGGCGCTGTACGCGGGTATGCTCCGCCGCTCATCTATATCGGAACGCCCCATGAAAATCCGGTTGTTTTGACGCGGCAGGACTGGCGCGGCGCGGAAGGCTGGCACGATGGGAGTACCGGCTATTGGGCCGTACACGTGGCAAATGACGGCGCCTATGACATCAGTGCCGAATTTCCCGCCAGCGACAAACCACGCGAGGCCTGCTTCCGCGTGAATGGCGTTGAAATAAAAGAAACTCTTGCCGCCAATACTGCTGTATGGAAATTCGCTGTCAAGAATCTCCCGGCGGGTGATGGAAAATTGGAGATATCGGCATCATGCACAGGTCCACAATGCGTGACACTCTGGAAACAGTAAATAGGAAGACGCTATGTCACATGTTCAATGTCTTACGATTTTTATGATGATCGAACTCTCCGCACAGGGCGCACCCAATCAAGAATCAAGCAGCATATTGCGCATCCAATCAGAATCGGAACAGGCTGCTCTCTCATACGTGAGTTGGGATACGGAAGGCGGGACCCGCGCAACCATGAATCTTCTGCGCGCCCCTGTTGTGCTTCAAGTTGAAAAAAACGGGAATTGGAAATCGCCCAAACCGTCCCAAAAGAAAAAACTCTCTGAAAAGGCCTTCCGCTACCTCTTGCACAAACCGGAAATCACCTGGGACATCGAATGTGACATTGACCGCATGACAATGCGGTTTTCCGGTGAAAACGCGGCTGATACGCGGCTCTTTTTCCCGTTTGACGCACGCGCAGCCGCCACCACGGTATTTCCCGCCGCGTGGAATGAGGATGGGAGTTTTAGTTTGCCCATTCTTCTCTGCGCGCCGGATTTTGGACAGATCCTGGTTAGCAGCCCGGATCAGGCAGCTTTGAAAGGGCGGATCGAGGGCAGCCGCGCCGATCACACAGTGGATGTCATAATCGACCTTGCCCTGTCCGGCGAAAACAAACCTCTCACGCTGAAATTCGAACCCGCCTGGCTGCCGATCCCAAAAGGATTCACCAATGAGGCCTTATGGCGGGATATTCGCCGCGGGTGGTTCAATATTCTCCAGCCCAGCGCGCGCTGGGGTGATCAAACCCGTTCCTTCAGCGCACCACCCGGAATTCTCTCTAATAATGTCATCAGCGATCCGGTAAGCTGTCTGATTCATCTCTACGCGGACCAGGCATTCTTTACTCCCAATGTGACTCCGGAAATTTCCCTCGCCGCCCATGTGCGCCGCACGGTGGACTATTGGATTCTTCATAAAACCCGTCCCACAGGTGAGGTCGTGGCCTATTGGGACTACGGTGACATGCTCGACGCCAACGCCAGCCCGCTTATCGCCGCATGGGACTATGTCGAGTCCACTACCGACCTCGATTGGCTCCGTCAGCGTATCGAACGCCTGGAATTCATCGCGGACTATCTTGCTAAACGCGATACCGACGGAGATGGCCTGGTGGAATGCACCCACAGCGGGAATTATGGTTCACTGGTTGATCCCGCGCGAAGCGCTTCCGCCTATGACACCATCAATGCAGGATTCAAAGACGCTTACAGCAACGAACTGACCTACCGCGCCTGGCGGTGTCTTGCGGATTTGGAGAAGAAGCTGGAACGCAAAGAACAACAAGCCCACTACACCCAATTGGCGGACCGGTTGAAAGCGGTGTTTTTCTCTACGCTATTTGATCCCGCCACCGGATGGATTGCGTGGTGGAAGAGCGAAGACGGAGAAATGCATAATCTTGCCTCTCCCATGATCAATGCGTTGGCCGTTGAATATGGCTTGGTGGAAAAACAAGCGGCACGCGAAATCCTGCTTCGCCTGTGGGAAAAAATCGAAGCGGTTGGTTTCACACGATTTGAGATCGGGGTGCCGGTGACCCTTGTGCCGGTGCGGAAAGGCGATTATTTGCAGCCCAAGCCGGGCAAGCCTGCCGCGACGATCTGCGGCGCACCCGAACGCGAGGATGGCGCCGACACCTTTGGCAAGTATCTTAACGGAGGATGCTGTGTAAGCGATGCGGTGCATTTCATGACCGCACTCTACATCGTGGATGAAAAAGAAAAAGGGGACCGAATACTGAACTCCATGCTGGACCGCCAAAAACGCGGTGTGTTCCCAAACGGCGGGGCATTCCAGAATGGTGTCATTGATACCTACCCCAAAGGTGCGGAGTTCTTCGACTGGGAGGGCAATACCTGCGGTTATGAAGGGCATCTCACCTACAGTTTTTCCTTCCTGCAGGCGGCTCTTCTGCGGGAACCTGTCATGCGTGCGCGGCTGTTACGGCCCGTGCTGCTGAAAGAACCATAAAAACAGTCAAAATCGGCGATATTACCGTCTTTCTCTCCCCCAGACCATGTGCTATACTTCCGCCCATGAAACCTCTGAAATCCATGCGCGAGTATGGCGTTATTTTATTGCGAGTCATGATGCTGACGCTCGCCATGATTTTATATGCCGGTTGGCCGCAGGGGACGATGCCCGGCGCGGTAGTGCTATTCCTGATTCTTGCCGCCGCGGATACCTACCTGACGTTTGTGCTTATGGCATGGACCTTTGCCGCCGTCCAGTTCTCTCACCGTGGAATAATGCCCTCCTGGGCGAATGCAAGTCTCATATATTACCTCGCGATGCTGGCCTCAGTGACCATATTTGTGTGGCAGAAACGGGTTCTTCGGCGGAATGCGCCTGCGCCGATCCAAGATTCCAGCCTAACAAGATACTCCCTCCTCCTGAAATTTCTACTACTCCTTGCCGCAATCATGCTCCTGACCTTTAAAGGATTTTCGCCACTCCTGACGGCTATTAACCTGGTTTTGCTGGCATGGACATTTTGGTCAATCCCCCTCCCTGCAAAACCCTGGACCCAATCTCTGCGGACCTCCCTTGCCACCACGGGATTGTGCATACTGTCGATTATCCTTTCCGCCGCCATTGTAGAAATTGGATGCCGCCTGTTCGTCAATTGCCCCCCGGCGGCCACCGGCTTATACGACCCCGACCCCGACTATATTTTTCTGCTTAAACCCGGCGCCCAAGTCACCTATTCCGTTCCCCTGTCTCCTGCGAAAACATCGGACATTGCCTATGATATCTCCCGGCAAGGATTCCGAGATCGGGAATATGGCCCCAAGTCCCCCGATGAATTCAGAGTATTGCTGTTGGGCGACTCCGTCACCATGGGTCACGCGGTTCCTCTCGAAGCCACTATATCGCGGCAGCTTGAAGATCTCCTGGCCAAAGAACGGATTGCAAAACGCATCACGATAATCAACGGGGGAATGAATGGGGCCGGCCCCCTGCAGGAACGGGGCATGTTATTAAAACGCGGCCTGGCGCTGAATCCGGATCTCGTGATTCTGCAGTGTTTTCTGATAAACGACATTGATGATTGCATGAACTCCGTGGGCAAAAGCCTTCGGGCCTACGCGTCCACCGGGCATAAAATCGTCAATATTCTCCGCCGTCAGAGCGAACTGCCCTGTAGAATCGATCGGTGGGTGACCGAGCATTCCAAGGCCTACGCCACCGCGATGTATCTCATGGGCACACAGGGCATGATTGCTGAATTCTTATCGGAATGCCGGTTCTTTCCCCCCTTCCCTCAACTCGATCTGACCGCCCCGGATGAAGGGGCGCCGAGTCTCGATGTGAATCGATTGGAAATGTATCCGGAATTGAGTGAGGGATGGTCTCTTTTTGAAGCATACATGCGTATAATAGCCAACGACTGCCGTAAACGAGGAATTGATTTCGCCGTTTACTGCATCCCGAGTCATGAGGAAATCAGCCGGGAATTATGGGATACCATGTCAAAAGGACGCGGGGGGTCGCAGCAATTCGAGCGGTTTCTGGCTATTCGAAAGGCAATGAATTTTCTGGCTCAGGAGGACATCCGCAATATTTATATTGTCGATGCACTGCTTCATTATGAATATCGCATAACGGAAATTTTTTATCCGGTAAACGGCCATCCAACTCCGGCAGGCAACCACGTCATTGCGAAATGTCTCAGGGACTACCTGACCTTGGAGTATTTTCCCTCAAAAGGCCTGATGCATTAAGATTACTTTTCTGAGGGGAGAGTAATTTCGTTGGGATTTGCTTTCTTTTTTGTTTCTGAATCGGAAGCATCCTCCGCCGGTGCGGGCTTCCCGGCTTTGCTTTCGCTTTCATTCACTTTCGCGCCCAGAGGCGGCACATGCGCCGCGGCGTCTTTAATGTCCTCCGCGGCCACAACCGTCACCAGCATATTGTCCCGCTGGCGCATGGCGTCCTGTCTGCTTTTTACAACGCGCATGGCGCCGAATCCCACAAGCTTTCCGTCAAGGGTGAACACCGGCGAAGAGAGGATATCCTCCGCGCGATGCTGTCCAAGGATATAATAGGTCCGGGGTTTTTCCACGACCGTCTCAACTCTTTCCAACAAGACTGAATGCGCGCGCCGGGCCACCTGACTGAGCTGCGTAATAATAACGACCATATCCAGAACCTGGGGTTTGCCCGTGCTATTTATATCAATGCAGGGAAGCGCGCTCTTGGGTTTGTCCACGGGACGTACAAAGGCCAAACCGAAATCCTTATCGCGTAATACGACCTCGGCGTTTATTTCCGTGCCGCCTTCCCCGATAATTTTGAGCGAGGTTACTTTGCTGGTGACTTCTCCGGGCAATTCGCCCATGCTTTCCGCCATGGACACAGGATCCAGAAGGGCAAGGGAGACCACCGTCAATCCCATGGGGTCTATTACCGCGCCGTTTGCAA
>ERZ795059.1027-NODE-1027-length-32633-cov-9.328596_pt1 | contig 32633 bp, 28 predicted proteins | sample MGYA00375143_ERZ795059 | MGnify/ENA primary metagenome ERZ795059 (study PRJEB30188, sample SAMN05720168) | activated sludge metagenome | isolation source: Anaerobic digester | place: USA | collected 2015-01-07 ... | reverse complement strand
TAAGCTTCAACCGCCTGTTTTCAGACAAAAACTACATGCCGGTGGTTAATGATAACGGCCAGTTGTCCAATTTCTGGCAGGCCACCCTCGGACTTGAATTGCAGCCGACCGAGAAGATCCTGGTGCACCTTCAGGGATCCTACGATGGCATAGTAGCCCCATTTGCTTCGCCAGTCACCCGCGAAATCTTCGGCCGCAGAGTGCCTATCGCCCCCTTCCTCAGCTTCTGGACGGAAAGCGGCAGCGACGACATCGGCTGGGAAATGGCTGCGTGGGTTAAATACAACTACACGAAAGACCTGTATTTCATGCTCTATGGCAACTACCTGTTCACGGGGAATGGCCTTGCACGAGGCGCTTTTATCCAAGCCAATGGAACTGACTTCTGCGGCGGATCCGACAATGATTACGCCGGATACATCTTCTGGATGGCAGTGTTGAAATTCTAAAAAATTGTTCTTGATAACCGCCTGCGTGATTGTTTAAGATCACGCAGGTTTTTTTTCTCTCCCCAATACATACATGCACCAAAAGAAACGAAGATTTTCTCTCTTTCCCTGGCGCGATGACTTCCGCTATCAGGAAGTCACGCCGGAAAAATTGCCCTGGATAATGCGCCGCCACATCATTACCGGAGCAATGGGCAGCACCTACGGCAACCTCACCACGGGTATGTTCCTGGTCGCATTCGGAGATTCCATAGGCGTCACCATCTTCCAATGGGGCGTCCTCGGCGCCATTTCTTCCTTTGCAATTACCGTCCAGATTTTCTCCGCCTATGCCGCCGCACGTCATGGTTACCGGCGCGTCATATGGTATTTTTCCGAAATGACCAACCGCATCCTTCGAGGTGCAGGCTTTGCTGCCGCTTTCATTTTCTTTGGATGGGGCGAGCGCCCCGAAGCCGCTTTTGCCTTCGTGTTCCTGCTGTCCCTGGCCAGTTTCTTTGCCGCTGCCGCCGCTCCGCCATGGTTCAGTTGGCTTACCGATATTATCCCTGAACAGGTCCATGGCAGGTTTATGGGGCGGAGAGATGCCTGGCTGGCACTGGGCACCCTTTCCTTCGTGATCCCCGCAAGCATCATGCTGGATACCGTATCGGAGGAAGGAAAGGTTCGGACGCTCATACTCATATTTGCCATCGGACTTCTGCTTGGCATGATGGATCTCATACTGCACCGGCACATCCCCGAACCCCCAATGGAAAGTCATCCCATAGGAAGTCTCTGGGAACATATCCTCGAACCCCTGCGGGATCGCCAATTTCAACCCTGGCTCATTTTCAGCACCCTGTGGAATTTCACCGTCCTCCTGTCCGCCAGCGTTTGCACGGTCTTCTTCGTGGAGGATCTGCACATCCGCGACAGTTTCCTTATCGGGTCGATTGTCCTTATTGCCCTTCCACTTGCAAGCACCATGCTCACCTCCGCCCGCATGGGCGCCTTGATTGACCGCCTGGGCGTAAAACCTGTCCTCATCCTCTCCCATTTCATATGGGCCATTCTTCCTGCATTCTGGATCGTCGCCACACCTTCCACCGCTCTCTTCTGGCTGGGAGTATGTTTTGCCCTGGGGGGAGGAGGCGCCGCCGCCGCCGTCAACGCCGGCATCAAAATGATGACACGGATCCCGCCGCCAGAACACCGCACCATGTACATCGCCATGACCGGCTGCCTGAGCAACCTGAGCGGAGGGTTAGGCGCCTTGGCCGGCGGCTGGTTCCTGTCCGCTTATGAAGGCCATCATTGGGTTGTCTGGGGAGAGGAATTCATCCCCTTCCACCTCCTCTTTGCAGTATCTCTCCTTCTCCGGCTCCTGGTCTGGATACTGTTATTCCCCCTCAAGCCCCCCCACTTCGATCAAGACAAGTAAATCCTCCCCGTTGTCTTAAGTAAAAATCTACCCGAATCCTCTTGAATCTGACGAAAACATCCGGTACAGTAGTAGAGTGTGTTGGTTAAGGGGACCCGTTATGGCCTCGAAGCATATAGACTGGCGTATTATTGCGTTTATCGCAGTGTTGTTCGTACTGGCTATTGCAGCGCTTGGCGCAATTCAACTCGCAAAGGGAGACAGGAATGGGCAAACGGAGCTTTTGGCCCTGCCTGCTTCTCCCCTCTCTTCAAATCAATCTCCGGACGAAGGAGAAACACCCTCTCCTCCTGACGTATCCCAAGAGGCAAGAGAAACTACGGTACCCCCTTCTGACAGCACGATTACCCCTTCTTCAATCACCTCGGAAAGCCTGCAACAATCTCAAACCAAGGAACCGGAAATCGCCGTGGCCGTCGCCGGTGAAGTCAATGCCCCCGGCTTTTACCGAATGCCCGGGGACAGCCGCGTGCAGGACTTGATCAAGAAGGCACATGGTACTACCGAGTTCGCGGATCTCAATGACATCAACATTGCGGCAAAACTCGTTGATGGAACCACCCTCACCATCCCCGGTGAATCCAAACGCGAATCTTCTGGCAACGCATTGGTTTTGCGGAAAACCCTGAGCGCCGCCGATCTTAATCCCCCCATCTACACCCGATCCGGCTGGCGGGAAACGCATACAACACGGCAAACAATAGTCCCAAGCGGTCCAGAGGAAGCGTCAAGCACTGAAAAACCTTCGGATTCCGCCTCGTCTTCCACTGGAAAGGGTGCGGACGGTCTAATCGACCTGAACACGGCCTCAGAAACGGAACTGGACAGTCTCCCCGGCATAGGCCCCAAAACCGCGGAGAAAATCATCGAATACCGGCAAGAAAATCCCTTTACCAGTGTGGATGATCTCACCAATATCCAGGGCATCGGCGAAAAAAAACTCGAGGCCATCCGGAAATACGTCACTGTCCGCTAACCATGTAAATTAAGTATATCGAGACCGCCCGTGAACTCAACCGTCCCATTCCAAAACTAAAGGGGCGTCTCATCTACGCATAGTAAGCCGGAAAGAATCAGGCGTAGAATTAATCCGCACCAACGCCGGGACAAAAACCGTCTTCTGAACCTTCACCTGGACAATATCGATATCCAGCGGAATTGTAGAATTGAACCAGACGCAGCAATTCCGAGAGGCTAATTTGCCAGTCTTGTGGATTGTAGTCGCTGGTATGAGTGCAACAATATATATCCCCCGTTCCCAAGCCAAAACCGTCTTCACCCCTTAAATCGCAGTGAAAGCTAAGCGAGTTGAAGAGTTGTATTGCACGCAACAATTCAGATAAACCTATTTGATAATCGCGGTTCGTATCTGCGGTATGGTAATCAGAGCACAGTGTACCAGGCGGTATATATTCATAGGCACCCATATCATAATCAAGCCCATCGCCTGTAGTCCCAGTGCCCAATCCATCGCCATCCATACCACGCCTTACGTACATAATGTCATCATATGAGCTAAAAGAATGTGCGGGTGCAAACCGCGCGCCTGTGTCGATACAAGGGGAGCCGGGAGATAATCGAAAATCGCCTGCATCAGGATCCACAAACAGCGGATCCGCCACAATATTCCTCACACACATCGTCGAATAGAGTTGTGAATTGTCTTGAAGACACGAAAAGGTGACAATATTCCAAGAATCCGTTGTATACCCTTGCGATTCAATCACTGGGGTATCATTCTGCCAGAAAATGCAATTCGCCACAGGAACGCCCGCGATTGCATCTGGGGGAACCCAAGTGAGTATAGCGCCTCCTCCGCCTGTACCAGTGTTCTGTGCAAAAACACATTGCGTTATTTGCGGAGGAATGTAGACTGTATCATAATATAAATTGATGGGTGGTTCACATAATACCAGATAGGGAAAGGAAAACATATCCGATTCATCGCATGGTGTTTTACAATATGGCTCGCCTTCAACCATGACATGTTCTGCATAATACTCATCGACGCAAATCCCGCCTCCCCAACTGGCATTATTTTGCCAAAATATACAATTACTTATATCAGGCCCATCAATGGGGTAATGACCCACCGCCCCCAATCCACTATAAAAAATTGCCCCGCCATAATGCGCATTATTTTGGCTAAAGAACGAGTGCGAAATACCTGCACTTGTTGCTCCTAAAAGAAACACTGCACCTCCGTACGCTAACGCCGAATTTTGTTCCACAATGCTATCGACCAACCCAACGGCGCCGTATGCAATAAACGCTCCACCACCATGCGTTGCTCTATTATTCCTTAAGGTGCATCCCACAATAAAAATATACACTCCATCCCACACAGAAAGCCCTCCGCCATATTGTTCATTATGAAAATCGCCCTTCAACGCAGAATTATTTTCAAACACGCAATTTTCAATCACCATTTGGAACACACGCTCGATAGCTAGCCCTCCCCCTCTCCAACCGGTATTTTCAGTAATGCGGCAATTGTCAATAATGATGTTCGAGACGTCAGCAGCGATAATCCCGGAGTCAGTGGCGCCCCGGATTGTAAAACCGTCCACATGGACATCACTTGCCAAGATCATCACATGTTGCGCCGCCTCTCCGCCGAGCGCATACTCCCCATCAATAATAACTGGATGCTCCTCCCAATCACGATGCTCCAAGGAGATTTCATTTCCTTCAAATCCACCATAGAGACTAATTCCTTCGCGAAGAATGAGCGCGCCACTTATGGTCTCCCGGCACTCTGCATAGGTCCCCTCTGCTACCCAGACTTCGTCCCCTGTGCTGGCCGCATCAATGGCGGGCTGGATGGTTTGGAACGCTGTCTGCCAGGAAGCGCCGTTGCCCTCGGGGGGCGCACCGATATCGACATACCAGGTGGTGGCGGAGGCGGTAGAAAGTGCTATCAGGTTGATGCACACGATTGCGAGCAGGCATGTATATTTCATGGCAGCGACCCCTCTCCCTAAAATGTAATATTTCTATGGGGTGTACTATACACGGATTTTGGGAGGTGCGCAAGGGGAAATTTTGAATAGCTATCAGCTATCATCCCCCTTCGCTAAAGCTTCGGAGGACAAGACGGGGGACAGGGCTATCAGCTATCAGCCAGAGGTCAAGCGTTTAGCAACACAGACGGGCACGGACGGGCACGGACGGGCAAAGACCCTCATTCGTTCCGCGCGGCGTGTAGCTGGGGAATGAAAAAGAAGAGGACACGGATTACACGGATGGCATGGATTGCAGCGGATAGTTTTAATCTTTCTCGCCGAACGGATTTCGGAGTTTTTCTCCGTGTTCCCCGTGCCTCTGTGTGATCATGTATTGCACAGGAAGGCTGGGAATCCGGAGAGTCATGGGAGGAATGGAGAAAAGGACGTTAAGGACATAAGGGACATAAACGACGGCGAGGGCTGCGAGGATGAGTCGCCCCGTGGGGGGAAGAAAGTTTGGGAATAGACGGTAGGACCTCTATGGACGATAAGGACATGGTGGACCAGACGGGAAAGGTGTGGGAAGATGTGGGTGCTGGGAGAGGTTCTTTGTCATCCCTGCCTGGGTAGTTTTTGGGGGAGGACCTTTTGCGATTCAATTTTGTATACTCGCCTTATACGCTTAGAATGCTTAATGGAACCAAATTAGGAAAAACCATGAAAAGTAATCCATTTATACTTGTATATATCTTGTTTTTCTTGCTTAGTATCGCGTTGTCCCCTATTGTTCCAGCCCAACCAGAAAAACCGGTCCTACTCGACAATGGCGCGCTCCGCATTGGTTTCGATTCGCATTCCGGGACACTGACGGAATTTACCGATCTGAAGCTTAACCATAATCATTCCGGAGGTGTCAGTGCCAATGATGGATTCTGGTTCTTGGAAGCAGAAACTGACGGCAAGGCTCTCTCTTTCACGCCGTCTGCCGTAGAGGCATGTGATATCCGCCAAGACACCGAAGGAACCATTCATTTGATTTGGACCGGCTTTCCCGCTTCTCCCGGACTGAAGGTCGAAATCACCGTAGCATTGGAAACCGCCAACGCCATGAGCCGCTGGACCATGAAAATTCAGAAACCGGCGGACCTACTTCTGAAAAAAGTCTGTTTTCCCCGCGTGCAAAATATTTCCCGGCAGGAGCATGAATATCTGGCGGTTCCCGAATGGACCGGCATAGTGGCGGATAATCCGCGTGCCATGCTCTGCACCGGGCAAGGGCGGCGCGCCGCGTGGAGCTATCCAGGCATGCTTTCCATGCAATGCGCCGCCTACTATGCCCAAGGAGGTTCAGGACTCTATACTGCCTTCGATGATACCGCCGCGTTTTACAAATCCTTGGGGTTCTGGGGCGCCTCAGACGGCTCGGTCAATGCGGAGGCGGTTCACTTCCCATCAGGTCTGGCACAGGGCCAAACAGAATGGGCGCTCCCTTATGGAATCCTCCTGGGCGTTTTCCAGGGGGATTGGTACACTGCGGCGGAACTGTACCGTGCCTGGGCACTGCAACAATCCTGGACGAAGGAGAGCCGTCTGAAAAAGGGTCTGACCTCCGACTGGCTTCTGGGCACGGGCGCCTGGGTATGGAATCGCGGACGCTCGGAAGGCGTGCTCCCCTATGCCGCCGAATTACAGCATGCTGTCGGCCTGCTCGTCAGCGTATTCTGGCATTGGTGGCACGGATGCCCCTATGACATCGGATTCCCGGAATATTTGCCCCCCCGCGAAGGCGCCGATGCGTTCAAGGCCGCCCTTGAGCACGCCCATGCCGAAGGGCTTCACGCCATGGTCTACATGAATCAGCGGGCATGGGGCATGAGCACGAAAAGCTGGCAGGAGCAAGATGCGGAACGGTTTGCCGTCAAAGGAGAGGATGGCAAAGTCCACCCGGAGGTCTACAACACCTTTACAGGCAAAGCCCTGGCCTCCATGTGCCTGTACACCCCTTTTTGGCGCGATACCTATGCCGGACTGGCGGAGCGCGCTTTCAAGGAATTGGGCGTGGACGGCATTTACATGGATCAGGCGTGCGACAGCCACCGCTGCTACGATCCCACGCATGGCCATCCCTTGGGCGGCGGAAATTATTGGATGGACGGATTCAAGCAACTGGAGCAGGACCTGCGCAAGCGTTGTGCGGAACCCCGGCCAATCACGCTGGCGGGCGAAGGATGCGGCGAGGCCTGGCTGCCCTATCTCGACCTTCTGCTGACCCTGCAGAACAGCAAGGAGCGTTATTCTTCTCCGGACAGTCCCTGGGAAGTCATCCCTTTCTTCCATGCCGTCTATCATCCCTATGCCGTGCTCTATGGAAGCTATTCCTCACTCACCATGCCGCCGTATGATGAATTGTGGCCCGCTGAATTCGCCCCCGAAAAACCGCTGGAACTCCTGGACCGTGCATTCTCCAATCAATTTTGCCTGGAACAGGCCCGCGCCTTTACCTGGGGTCAACAACCCGCCATTGCGAATTTCACCCCCAATCAACTCACGGAACGCGCCGAAGAAATCGCCTATTTCAAACGGATTGCGCAGGTACGGTATCGCGCCACGAAATATCTTCTGCAGGGCGAGTTTTTACGGCCTCCGGAGATTAACGCGCCCATGGCGGAGGCGCCCTTTTCCCGCTTGTCCATCTATGCAGGCCAACAGGACCGCCTGAAATCCTTCACCAAGCGATACCCGCAAGTACTCGCTTCCGCATGGCGCGCACCGGACGGCGATATCGGCGTGGCCGTGGCCAATGTGGCCAATGAACCCATGGAAATCGTGCTGAATCTGAATTCCAGCATCTATCCCCTGCCCCTGACCGGTCACCTCTATCGTATCGACGAAGCGGGCCGCACCCCCATCGGCTCTTTCGACCGGCCCAGCGTCGAGTTGCGTCTGCCCTTGCCCGCGCGCGATGTTTGGGTAATCGAATGTTCCAGAAATTAGCCGATTGAGCCATAAATCATCCGGTCAGGCTTGCGCCGCCAAACCGAAACGCGCAATACTTGCAGCAGGAGAAAGACTATGATTCCAACATTGTTTTCGGTGAGTTATGCGGGGCTGTGGGGCCAGGCCAGGCTGGATCTTCCGGAGTTCATCCGCAAGGCCGCGGCATTGGGCTACAAAGCGGTCGAATTGATGGGAAAACGCCCCCATCTCAGCATTTTGGATACTGAAAAACGGCAACTGGAAATCATTCGTGAAACAGCGCGGGAATCCGGCGTCGAAATAGCCACGATTGCGGGATATACGGATTTCACTGCCGGAAAAACCGCCGCGGAAGTGCCGTTTGTCGAAATGCAGGTGGCGTATGTGGAATCGTTGGCGCGCATGGGCAAGCTATTGGGCGCGAAAATCGTGCGGGTATTCACTGGATATACCACGGACCCGGAGGCCAGTCAGGCGGACTGGGATAGATGCGTCAACGCCATGCGGGAATGCGCGGCCGCCGCGGAACAGCATGGGCTCGTTCTCGGCGTGCAAAACCATCATGATACCGGCGTGGGCTTTGATGCTTATCGCGAGTTTCTCCTCGATGTGAATCACCCCAATTGCAAGGCCATGTTCGACCCATGGTCCGTCGCGCTTCACGGGGAAGATCTGTATGCCTGTGCAAAAACCATGGCGCCGATGATGGTGCAGACCACGCTTGCGGATTACGTGCGCTTGAAACGCTTTGCGTACATGCCGGGCCTGATCAATTACCGTGAACTCCCTGCCACCGTGCGCGCCGTACCGCTGGGGGACGGATTCATGGACCTCGCAGGCTTTTTCCGTGGTCTTAAAGAAGGCGGTTTTGACGGATATGTGGCCTATGAGATGTGCTCGCCGTTGCGGGGCGGCGGCAGCATGGAAAACCTGGACAAGACTGCCTCCATCAGTCTCCAAAAAATCAATGCGTGGTGGGGAATATGAAATATCGGGCCATCGTTTGGATTCTGATCCCCATTCTGTTTTTGTTGGTTATTTCCGCGGCATATGCCGAAACCAAAACGAAAATGATGGGCACAGAGGAGATCCAATCACGGCTCGATGATCTCTCCGTTATCATAAAAACCAATGAAAGCAGTCCGGAGCATCTGGCGGCGATCAAAGAATATGCGCAGTTGATGGCTCGGCCAAGTGCACGGCCTGTGGAAATTACCATTGGGAAATTCAATGCTCTCTTGGAATACACCCGCACGGTGGAAGAGAAAAAGGCTGTTCTGGAAAATCTGTCCGGGCTCAAACATCCCTATACCCTCTTTTTATTGCTTCCATTCATTCCCCAGGAACCTCTGCGCGATGCCGCGTACGAGTCATGTATCCATATTGCACGACAAATCCGCGCGGCATACCCCGAAGCGGTGGACAGCATTCTGAACGATATGCTTCGGATGGTTTCCGACAAGAAAAGACAGAAGGCCCTCTGGAAAATACTGGCACAACCCGTCCATGTGAAGGACTATCTCCTCGGGTGGCAGGTTGCAGGGACTTACGATAACAACGATGCGATGTTTCCACCGGGACAACCGGGTTCCGATGCTGCGGCGTGGCACGTGCTGCCTGTCGATCTAAGCGCCTGGAATCCCGGCACACTCGACTTGGCCAATGCATTAGGGACTAAAGCAGGCACGGCATATCTCCGTACGTGGCTCCATTCCCCCGCCGATCAAAACGCCGAACTTGTATTGAGCAGCAAGAGCCACGTCACCGTCCGGTTAAATGGCGTGTGCATTTTTAAGAATGATTCCGCGCCACGGTGGATTTCCCGCAAGGATGTGATCCCCCTTACACTCATTCAGGGTGAGAACTCCCTGATGATCAAGGCTGTCCATCCGGACGGGACCTGGAAAATATCCGCGAAACTTTACAAAGCAGACGGAGCGCCTTTAGGCGACGTTTCCTGCTACCTCAAATAGGCATCACTGTTCGCCGCACCTCAACCCCCTTTAGCCACCGGCCGCCTTTGGCAGCAATTCGCACCAACCCTGAATCATACTTGTCATTGCGAGTTGCCCACCTCCTTCGGCGGCAATTCGTAGAAGAAAGTAAATTGAGAGGCCGGGAGGGCGAAGCTCCTGCTGAGCCGTTAAACAAGATCGGGATCATCATATTACAAGACAGCATTTGGATTTTTTGTCCCACGGCTCAGCAGGAGCTTCGCCCTCCCGATCATGGCCACTTTCTTAGCAGGAACGAAGTGACGAAGCAATCTTGCCTGATTGTCAACTGTGCGTGGTTCCGGAATTGCTTCGTCGCTGACGCTCCTCGCAATGACAAGGAGGAATAATGGTTGGTGAGAAATCGAGCGAGGCCTCCAGCCGCACCCCACGCCCCTATTCGACTAGACTTTCCCATTCTTCGTAAAGTTGCTGAAGATCGTTCTTGAGTCCTTCGTATTCCTCTTTTAATTGTTGTGCAGCCTGATAATCCGCGGGATCGACCGCGGCGAATTTTTCGTGATAGCTCTCGATCAACTCTTCCATGGTTTCAATATCGCGTTCGAGTTGTTCCAATTGGCGCTGCTGCTTCCGATTTTCACGTTCCCGCGCTTTTTTCTCCTGGCGCTCCTCCTGAACCCGGCGGATCTTAAGCACATCCTCTGTCTTCTTCTGTTCTTCTTTCTGTTCAAGTTCCTGCTGGTGCTTCCATCGGTAATGGGAGTAATTGCCGAGGTGCACTTCGGCTTTTCCGTTTTGGAGGATGATGAGTTTGTCCACCATTTTGTCGATAAGGGCGCGATCGTGGCTGGCCATGACGATCGCGCCGGGGAATTCCAAGAGCGCGCTTTCCAGGGCTTCGCGCGAGGCGATATCGAGGTGGTTGGTAGGTTCGTCGAGCAGCAGCAGGTTGGGTTCGCTGAGGATGAGTTTGGCCATGGCCGTACGGCTGAGTTCGCCGCCGCTGAGGGCGGAAATGGGCTTGAATACGTCGTCGCCGGAGAATAAAAACTTGCCCATGTACGAGCGGACTTGCTGCGGCACCCATTCCTGCTTAATGGACCAAATCTCGTTCAGAATATCATTGGCCCGGTTCATGTTCTCATGATGCTGATCATAATAGGCCATGGTCACCTTGAAGCCCATTTTCACCTCACCACCTCGACCCTTAAGTTGTCCGGCCATTTGCCGGAGCATGGTGGTTTTCCCGGAGCCGTTCGGGCCGATGATGCCCACGCGCTCGCCACGCTGCACGTGAAACGATACGCCGTGATACAAGTCCGCGCGGTCATAGCCCATCGAGATGTTTTGCACATCGAGCACAATCTCGCCACTGCGCACCACGTCGCCCATTGCGAACGTGACGTCGCCTGCTTCGGGTGGAGGCGCTTCCACCATTTCCATTTTTTCCAGACGGCGGATCCGGCTCTGCACCTGACGCGCTTTCGTGTTCTTATAACGGAAACGGTCGATCCATGCCTCTTCCTTGCGGATGAATTCCTGCTGGCGCTCGAAAGCTTTCTGCTGTTGCTCCCGGAGAAGCGCCTTGGCCTTCAGGTAGCCGTCATAATTGCCGGTGTAATTGAAAAGTTGACCGCGTTCCACTTCCACGATGCGCGTCACCACTTCGTTCAGCATCTTGCGGTCATGCGAAATGATCACAATGGCCGCGCGCGAATTCTTGAGAAATTCTTCCAGCCATTCACGCGCTTCGAGGTCGAGATGGTTTTCCGGTTCGTCGAGCAGGAGGAGGTCAGCATCCTGCAACAAGACCAGTGCCAGCATCAGACGCGTGCGCTGACCGCCGCTCAAGGCATGATACGGCAGATCAAATTCATTGGGATGGAATCCAAGGCCCTGGAGCACGCGCTTGATGTTGGTGCGGAATTCATACCCGCCGCGGAGCGTGAATGCTTCCTGAAGTTTGCTATATTCGTGCAGGGCGTCTTCGTCCCCGCGGGCCATGCGTTCTTCCAACTGCGCGAGTTCACGTTCCTGTTCCAATAATTCCCGGAACGAGTGCAACACCACATCAAAAATCGTGGCTTTACCGTCCACATTGGGCAATTGCGCGAGACACGCCATCCGCGCCTTGCGCATGCGCTCGATGACGCCGCTCTCCGGCGTGATCTCGCCGGTGATCAACCGGAAAATCGTGGATTTTCCCGTGCCGTTGCGTCCGATAAGGCCGATATGCTCGCCTTCCTCCACCCGGAAATCAATGTTTTCCAGGATGGGCGCGCTCGCGAACGCCTTCGACACATTTTCAAAACGAACCAGACTCATATCCGTATCATTAAAAGTTGTTGGTGAACCTTCCGAAGAACACGTAGTATAGCGTTCTTACAGCGGTTTTTTCATCCTTTGAAGTGGTTCTAAACTTACAGCACACGCTTTCTACAATGTATAATCCGTGAGCATAAACTCCAAAGCGGAAAGCATTTGTATGAATTGACAGAAGTTTTTAGGAATGGCATAGTGAGTGTGCTATCAAAAAAAGGAGTACGAGGCCGTGTATCGATCGAGCATGGTTGTTGTCGAACGTCATACGGATAGACATGTCGCGCATCCTTTTAGGCCGAAGGACGTAGTTGCCGGCGCAGGAGACATGTATGCGAAGGCCCTTAAGGATATTGAATGGGCTATAAAACTCTATAATGAGCGTTTTGGTGAAGATATGCTTGATCCGGATCTGGAATCCCCGTGCTTGAAGCCCTTATGGTAGACACAGGAGTTTATGAGAAATGAACGTACGGATTAATGATATATGCGAGGCGATTGAACAATGGGCGCCTAGGGGGTTGGCGTATGAGTGGGACAAGCCGGGGCTGAGCATCGGGGAGCCCGGGGCGGCGGTGCGGAAGATACTGGTGTGTTTAACAGTGACACGGGAGGTGTATCAAACGGCAAGGAAGGCGCAGGCGAATCTGGTGGTATCGCATCATCCATTTATTTTCGAGCCGCTGAAGAATCTGCGAAGCGATGATCCGCATACGCGGCTTTGTCTCGACTTCGTACACGCCGGGATCGCATGTTATGCCGCGCACACGAATCTGGATGTGGTCCCAGACGGGGTCAGCGGGGTATTGGCGAACGCACTCGAACTGCTGAATCCAAAGCCTTTGTTTACGGTGAATCATGCCGCGATGCTGAAACTGGTGACCTTTGTACCGGAGAGTCATCTGGCGTACGTGCGGGATGCGGTGTCGGAGGCGGGCGCGGGGATTATAGGCGAGTACACGCACTGTTCGTTCAGTACGCCGGGCGTGGGAACCTTCAAGCCGAGTTCGAAGGCCAACCCTTTTTCCGGGCAAAAGGGCGCGGTGAATGAGGAACCGGAGCGGCGTTTCGAGACGCTTGTGCCGAAGGCGCGGCTGGCGCAGGTGCTCAAGGCGTTGATTTCCGCGCATCCGTATGAGGAGGTGGCATATGACTTGGCGCCGCTGGAAAATCGGGATACTACGGTAAGTCTGGGAATTAAGGGGACGCTAAAGGCGCCGATGCGTTTATCGGCTTTTGCCCATATGGTGAAAACTGCGTTGCGGTTGAATCATGTACGGATGGCAGGCACGCCGAAAAGGCAAGTGCGTACCGTGGCCGTATTGGGCGGTGCGGGCGGCAGCGAGGTCAGCCGGATTCCCGGCGATGTGGACGTGTACGTGACGGGGGATGTGAAATATCACGAGGCGCAGGCCGCATTGCTTCGTGGGCTTGCAATAATTGACGCGGGGCATGCGGGTACGGAAAAGGGCATTGTACCGGTGATGGCCTCTTTTTTGCGCAGCCGTTTTCGGGGTTTGCCTGTGGCGGCATATAATGAAGCGGAATGCTTTACGGTAATTGACTAGCCATGAATACACTGGCTTTGGAAACGCATGCGCCGGAGGAAACCGAACGGCTCGGACATGTGTTGATGCAATTGCTTCCTCAAGGGAGCGTTGTGGCGCTATTCGGGGACCTTGCCACGGGCAAGACGTGTTTTGTGCGGGGGATGGCGGCGCGGTTTTCGGGAGAACATCCCGTGCACAGTCCGACGTTCACGCTGGTCAATGAGTATGGCCATTCCAACAAGTTGTATCATTTGGATCTCTATCGTTTGTCAGGCCCGGAAGAATTGCTTGATCTGGATTATGAGGATTTCTTCGATTCGGATGGCATCTGTGTAATCGAATGGGCGGAGCGCGCGGGCGCGCTGTTGCCTAAACGGTGTGTGCATATCGAATTTGAGCATGGAGGAGGGGATACGCGAAAGATCACCATCACCAATAGCGGCGTTTTATCTGAACACTGGCCTGAAAGGCTTCAACAAGGAATGGGGACGAGAACAGCTTAGAGGTTATTTTTTACCGAGTTGCCTCAAGGCCGTGATGAGTTCACCGATCGATTGAAAGCGCTGGCCGGGATCTTTGGCAATGCATTTCATTACGAGTGCATCGACTTCCGGAGGAACATTGGGATTCACTTCCGCGGGCGCGGGCGGCACTTCCGTCAGTTGGCGCTGTAACACATTTTCCCCTGTAAACACTACATTCCCCGTCAGTAGTTCATGCATAACGAGGCCCAGGGAATAAATATCGGAACGCGCGTCCGCTTCCTTCCCATTGATTTGTTCGGGTGACATGTAACACGGGGTTCCCATCACGACATTGGATGCGGTAAGACGCATCCCTTGTACCTTGGCCAGTCCAAAATCCATCAGTTTCACCAATCCTCCCCGTGACATGATGATGTTGTCCGGCTTGATATCCCGATGAATGATGCCGGCCTGATGCACGGCGTCGAGGGCGGAGCACGTCTGCGCAATAATGTTGACGGCTTCGCGCGCATCCAGCGGTCCCTTGTTCATCACATACGTGTGCAGGTTCTGGCCTTCCACATACTCCATGGCGATATAGGCCGCACCTTCCTGCGAGCCAATGTCGTAGATGCTGACGATATTGGGGTGTGATACGCGAGCCGCGGCTTTTGCTTCACGGATAAAGCGCTGACGATACTCGTCGGAATCATCGATAAGCGATCCAAGGAATTTCAGCGCCACCGGACGGTCAAGCTGGGTGTCATGGGCCAGATAGACCGTACCCATACCCCCCCGGCCCAATTCCCGCTCAAGCCGGTACCGTGTCCCCAGGCTATTTGCCACCATTTCCATTACCCCCGTAACCTGGGTGGGCGCGGTGACCATGCCGGAGGGGGGTGGTCCCATGCGAACGCCCATGGAAATCCTGGATTCAATGAGCGACAATCGCTGCGAGACATCGCGGAATTGCATGTTAACCGTACGGATTTTCTGAAGCAGCACCTTTGATTTCTCCAGTTCACCCAATTGTTCGTAGGCCAGGGCGAGCATCCAGAAATATTCAACGTTATCATTGGTGATGCGCGCACCAGTGAGATGATTTTCCAGCGCCGCCGCACAATGCGCATAATCGTTGAGTTCATAAAAACACCGTCCGAGAAATCCGCGCGATTCGTTGAAACGGGGATGATTCTCTTTGACTTTTTGGAACATAGGAATCGCCTTTTCCCATTTTCCCACATGCACCAGGGCAAAGCCCGCGCCGAAATACTCGCCGGCCCGTTCATAATATTGCGCTGCGCGCAACGCATCATTGAGTTTGGCGTAACAATCACCCGCACGCCGGAAATCACCCGCCCCTTCATATGCCAGCGCCGCCTCTTTCCATAGTCCCCTTGACTCGTAATACCGGGCGCCGATTTCCAACGATTCTTTCGATCTGCCCGCTTCTTTCATGCATTGGGCCGCTTCCTCCAGACGTCCCAGACGCAAATAGATTTCTCCCGCAACCCCAGGATTGCCTCCCTCACGGTAGAGTTTGGCGGCCAGATCGCTGCGTTGCGCCAGATCAAAACGCTTGGCCACTTCCGCAAAAAGCACATGCAATGCCTCATCCGGGATAGCCGCGCAGGCCTTCTCGTTTTGCAGCAATTGATAACAAAGATCAGCCGCCTGGTTTTGCTGCGCCATACTGTCTTTGCTTGTTGCAAAATAATTCTGAAAGGCGTTGGCGGCCTCGGCCCATTTTCCGGCCTGACAGAAAGCGTTGGCCGTATTGGGAATATCATTTATCTTTTCATAGGCCTTCGCCGCACGCAGGTATTTCCCTTTTTCCATGTAGAACCGGCCCGCCGTGGCAAAATCCCCCGTCTTTTCCAGCCATCGGGCCGCTTTGATGGTTTTCCCCGCACGCGCCAGTTCTATCGCTCCGCGCTTCATATCCCCCGCTTTCTTCCACGCATACGCCGACTCCTTGTGCCTGTTCAAGGAGGATAATACTTCCGCCAGATGGTCCCACTTTTTCGCCTTTTTCAGTTCACGGATGGTTTGTTCGGGATGTTGTGCCGCTTCCAGTTTCTCAACAAACCGGGAGTCTTTTGTGGCATAGGCCTCCTCTTTGGAGATAACTGGTGTGGCTTCCTCCCTGAATTTCCGGCTTCTATATAAGGCCCGAATGCGTAAATAAACCTCATAAATCGCGATGAGCACGATAAGGGTGAAGAAGATTTTCCAGGCGTATTCCTTCCAGCCAGTCTGGGATTCCAGGTGAAAGGCCCCTTCAATCCAGAACACTATGCGGCCCAGAATTCCATCCCAGTATGCTGACCAGAACCACTTTAAAATACCCATAGTCACCTCCTCGCCCATTGCTGTATTGCCTACATCCTAAATCATCCTTCCCACGGATAACAATGCACGAGTGCGTGTAAATCAGAGAGACATCTCAACCGGTGAGTAGCTCACTTATGTCAGGCCCTGCTTATCACCTTGTTTTCGTGGCTATTAAGGAGTCTCTTACAGAAAAAATCCTTAAGCCGGCGTCATCCGCGCCAGTCCCTGTTTGTCGAATTCCAAATCGAAACGTGCCTGGAATACGCCCCATCCAATCGTTGTTCACCTTTACGGGTTTATTGCGCATTGACATACCCTCCGGCATGCGCTATCGTTTCCCAGATATAAACGCCATAGGGAATAGTGCAATGTTGAAACAACCCCGGAAGCCCGCCTCCGGCATTAAGCGATGGATACTGCGCATCGCTGCCGGTGTCGTTTTTCTTATACTATTTCTTTTCCTGGCGGTGTTTCATACCGCCCTGTACCACCGCGTCTATCGCTTCCCCCGCGAGTCCCAGGCGTGGGGCGCACTTCGTGAACAACGGCTTCCTCTGGCACGGGTGGACGGGTGGCAGGAATACAAGGGCACTATGCACAACCATTCACTCCTCTCACATGATTCTGACGCATCGTGGGAAACCATCCATGCGGCGCTTGTGAAGACGGGGTGTCAGTTCATTTTCATGGCCGATCACTGCGATGAGGGAAAAGCGGATTTTTCAAAGCAATGGCGAGGTATGCATGACGGCGTGATATTCTTTCCCGGCTTTGAAATGCCAGGCGGCTTCATGCCCTGGAATCTTCCGGAAAGCACAATATTGGAGTGCGGGGAAGATCCAAAGATACTTGCAAAACAAATCAGCGATTTGGGCGGCATGCTTTTTTTCGCCCACAGTGAAGAAAAACGCCTCTGGGAGTTGCCCGAACTGATGGGCATGGAGATCTACAACCCGCATACGGACATCAAAGACGAAAACTTGTTGAAGATGCTGCCGGATTTGTTGTTGAACCTTGGGAAGTATCCCGACTTGTGTTTCCGGCTCATTTTTGACCGCCAGGACGCTATTCTGAAGCGATGGGATGACATCAATACGGTAAAAAAACTCGTTGGCATTTCCGCGAATGATGTCCACCAGAATAATGGCCTCCGCGGCTACTATACCAAGGATGATTGCTTTAAATTGTCAAAAACCAACCGCGATGATGTCGGCCAGTGGAAACTCAATGCGTTCACCCGTTTCCTGCTGCGCCTCTTTTTTGGCCCGCTCGAACCTGGCAAACAACTCTTTCGATGGGAATTAGACCCGTATGAACGCCCCACCCGCTTCGTTAACAACCACTTTCTGGCGAAAGAACTATCCGAAGAGGCCCTTTTGGATGCACTCCGGCAGGGACGGCTTTTTATCGGGTTTGACATGATTGCCGACAGCACCGGCTTTGCCTTTTTTGCGGAAGCCAATGGACAAAAGGCGGTGATGGGAGAAACTTTTCCCTTTTCCAGCGGCGTGCTGCTTAAGGCCGCCTCGCCCCTGCCCTGCCGTTTCACCATCAAACGCAACGGGGAAACGGTATATCAAGCGGAAGGCCGGGATTGTTCCTGGTTCCCGGCTGCAGCCGGGAAATACCGGGTGGAAGCGGAACTCTCCGTTCTTGGAGAGTGGGTCCCCTGGGTGTATGCCAATCCCCTCGAACTCAAATAGCCCTGGAATCTTCTCTAATTAGTGGATTTTGTATCCCCGTGGCAATTCGGCCCGCACAAATCTTTTGCTTGAAAGTGAGAGGGCTTTACATGCACAATATTTCCCAGTGATTAGTGTTCTGATGTAGTGAGGCCATATTGGGTCGATATGATATGGCGGTTAAGTAGGTATTTTTGCTATACTTAGTCATATTCCGAGCCATATGGGAGGTTAACCCGTTGCGATATGCCGTTATCTCTGATGTCCACGCCAACATAGATGCATTGGAGCCGGTGCTGGACAAGATTGACACCCTGAAGGTGGATCAAGTCATCTGCCTTGGGGACGTCGTGGGGTATAATGCCACGCCCAATGAATGCGCCGATATCCTCCGGAACCGGAATATCCCCACGATTCTGGGCAATCATGATGCGGTCGCCTGCGGTTTGGAAGAACCTTGGGGATTCAACCCCGTTGCGCTGGCCGCCGCCATGTGGACCCGCGAACAACTCAGCGAAACTAATATCGAATGGCTCCGGAATCTCCCCGATGCGCTGAATTTTAGAGAGTTTGTGGTGGTTCATGGCGCCCCGAAAAACCACAACACGTACCTTTTTTCCTGGGAGGATATCCTCCCGCATCTTTATTTTCTGGAAGAGCAGAATTGCAGTATTTGCATGATGGGTCATACGCATAATCCGGGGATATTCTCGGCGGATGGCGTTTATAGTGTGGACGACGACAGCCGGTTTCTCCTTGGCGAAGAGAAATGTTTTTTCATCAATCCGGGATCGGTGGGGCAACCCCGCGACGCCAATCCGCAATCCGCGTTTGGTATTATGGACACAGATGCGGACCAGTATGAGCAAATTCGTGTCAGCTATCCCGTGGAAAAAGCCGCTCAGCGTGTCATCGAAGCCGGGCTGCCCTCTTTTCTTGCGGAGCGTCTGGCACTGGGACGGTAAAGGGTATGCCCGTGCGAAAAGCCAAAATCAACCGAAAAACAAAAGAAACCCAAATAGCGGTCTCCATCGCACTGGACGGAAAGGGTCTTGCGGAGGTCAACACCGGCATCGGTTTTTTTGATCACATGCTAACCCTGCTCGCCAAACATGGAAAAATGAACCTCATGATAGCTGCAAAGGGCGACCTCCATGTTGATCCTCACCATACTGTTGAGGATGTGGGGATCTGCCTGGGAAAAGCGCTGCTTGATACCGTGGCCGATGTTAAAGGCATGACACGCTATGGCCATGCCGTGATTCCCATGGACGAAGCCCTGGCCGAGGCCGCCGTGGACATCAGCGGGCGTCCATTCCTCTCCTTTAACGCGGAATTGCCCCGTGGACGGGTGGGCGAATTTGATATCGAACTGGTGGAAGAATTTCTGCGTGCCGTCGCGGTGAACGCACGCATGACGGTCCATATCGTGCTACGTTATGGGAAAAACACACATCATTGTATTGAAGCCATTTTTAAAGCCTTCGCCCGTGCACTCGGCGAAGCAGTACAAAAAGACCCGCGCGTTAAAGACGTGCCTTCGACTAAAGGAATGCTTGAAACGTGATTGCAATTGTAGATTATGGCATGGGCAACCTCCGGAGCGCCCAAAAAGGCCTTGAAAAAGTCGGCCATGAGGCGCATATCACCGATGACCCCGCCCTCATTAACCAGGCCGATGCCGTAGTGCTACCGGGAGTTGGCGCCTATAAGGATTGCTATGAAGGCCTCCGCCAACGAGGCTTGATCCCTGTTGTTCAGGCCGCCGCCCATAGTGGACGTCCCTTTTTGGGGATTTGCGTCGGTTTGCAGCTTCTTTTCGAGGAAAGCGAAGAAGGTCCCTGCCACGAAGGGTTAGGTATCTTTAAAGGACGTGTCGTTCGCTTTCCAAATGCTTCCACTACAGGTCTCAAGGTTCCCCATATGGGCTGGAATGGCCTAATTCAGACATCGGACCGTCCCTGTCCCTTGCTGTCGGAAACCGGTCCATCACCGTATGCGTATTTTGTACATAGTTACTATGCACAGCCGGAAGATGATACGATAGTGCTTGCGGCGTGTGAATATGGCGTGAAGTTTCCGGCCATCGTGGGCCGTGACAATGTGTTTGCGGTTCAGTTTCATCCGGAGAAGAGCCAAACGGATGGATTGTCGATTTTGCATGCGTTTGGGAAGCTGATACAAGGATAGCGGATATGTTTCGACGGATACTGGTTCCCACGGATGGGAGTGAATCGGCGGGCATCGGCGTCCGATATGCGGTCGCGTTGGCATCCCGGCATCCAGTTGTATTGCACGGCCTCCACGTGGTGGATGTGAAGCTGCTGGAAGGGCCGTTCCTGCGTGATCTGTCCGCATCGCTCGGTACCGCACCGTATGTGAATTACCAAAACAATATTTCGTTGATTCTGGAAGAACGGGGCCGGGCAGCCCTGACAGCCTTTCAGGAGGCCAGTGAACAAGCCAAGGTAACCTGCGAAACCACTTTGACCACCGGGATTGTTCCGCGAACAATTGTGGAATACGCGAGCTTGTCCGACTTGGTGATTTTGGGCCGCAGTGGCGAACACAGCCAGTGGCTGGAAGGGCTGGTGGGTTCCACCACTGAAGCCGTGGTCCGCCGGGCAACGCAGCCAGTGTTGGTTACTGGGGTGGAGCAGCCCGGATTTGATCGTTTTTTGGTGGCGTATGACGGGTCACATTATGCGCGGCGCGCCTTGAAAACGGCCGCCACGATTTCAGAAGCATGGCATATGCCCTTCCATGTTCTGGTTGTGGGCGATGCCGAGACATTAGGATTGCTGGATGAAGCGCGGAATTACTTCCAGGCGTATCCGGTGCAGGTGGAGTATGCCGCGTGCACGGGCGATCCCGCAGAGCAAATTATTCACTATGCCCAGAAATGCTCGGCGGATTTTATTGTCATGGGCGCCTATGGTCATTCCAAGGTGCGGGAACTGGTCTTGGGAAGCACAACCGCGTATGCAATAAACCATGCATCGTGTCCGGTGCTGTTGACACGATAAGTTGAGTGGATTGTATGTATATGGAAATGGAGGATAGAGCGAATGCCTGATGCCGAGGTTGTAGAACGGATTGTGTCGTGTGTGGGCGATTTGCCCGCAATGCCGGCGATTGTGGCGGAAGTATTGAAAGCCACGGATGATCCCAAGAGCGATATCGCCCGGATTAGCGATGTTATCCAATCAGATCCCGCCATGACCGCCAAGATTCTCCGCGTCAGCAACTCCTCCTATTATGGCATGAAACAATATGTGGGCACGCTCAAACTGGCGGCGGTGATATTGGGGGTGCGCGAAATCAGGAACATCGTCCTGGGCATTTCGGTGTTTGAATCGATCAAAGACGACAAAATGGATGCGGCCCTGGTGCAGGACATCTGGGATGCTTCGCTCAAAGTAGCCGCGATTGCCAAAAAACTTGGGGAGTACATGGGATTGGGATTGCAGGGAGAAGAATTCATCTCCGGGATTCTGTGCAATATCGGGAAAGTGGTGCTGCTGAGCAACCTGAAAAAGATCTACCCGAACATTCTGAGAAAGTGCGGAAATAATTGGCAACTGATTTGCCAGGAGGAATTACAGGAACTTGGCTGCGATCATGCCGATCTGGCGATGGCGCTCGCCGTGCAGTGGAATTTGCCTCAGGGTCTGGCGGATGCACTTTGGCTTCAATACCCCCGCCCGGATTCCCCCCTTAAAAAAACTTCCAATCCGCCATTGGCCGCCGTATTGCGCATTGCCAAAGCTGCGGTGAATGACAATTTTGACAGTGAGGAACCCTTGGCCTGCCTGCATGATGCGGAGGCGTGGGAAATTCTGGAACAAGTGAAGAATCCCATTCCCAGGGATCAGCGCAGGAAAGTGCTTCAGGATCTTGCACTGAACCTTAAGGATATGCCCAGCCTTCTGTAGGCGGCGGGTTGCGCGGCGTAGCCACGCTTCGCCATAATCAGAGTGCAATCACTAACGAATACATAATATATGAGGTTAAGGTATGTCCGGAAAGGAAAAAGTCTCATTTGTCCGTTCAAAGGACTTTGAGTCCATTGATGATGAACTTACCGAGGCGCTGAATGGTTTGGATGAGGCCAATGACCGTATCTTAAAGCTCCTGGAAACCGAGCCGCCGCCTATCACGGGAGAGGCAGGCGCGCAACCGGCGCCGGAAGAAGAATCCCCTGAAAAGCCTCTTCCAACATCCGGGCCGCAGGGGTGAGATGATCTCCGCCCTCATGGCATACCATCCGGCGGAACGATGATGGATCGTACGCTGCACATATTCATGACGGATCCGCACCTCAGCGGAGGCGGCCAGGTAACCTATGTAGACCGGCTTGCGGGCGAACTCGTCCGGAAGGGGCATCGGGTGGTCATTGGCTGCAAACCGGACAGCGTCCTCGTCGAAGTTTCCGCGAAGACGGGTGCGGAAGCATTAAATCAATTCGTTTTTAAAGGCGGATTGCGTCCGCGCGCATGGCTGCATGACCTCCGAAAGATACGGCACTATATCCGGAAACAAAAACCGGACATTATCCATGTGAGCGGATCGCAGGATCACTGGGTTTGCGCCCTGGGAAATCAGTCTCTCGGACACCCCGTATGTCTGGTGCGCACCCGGCATAATACCTATCCTGTCAAAGACAACTGGCCGAACCGGGTGTTAAACAGGCGATGGACCGATTATAGCATTGTGGTGTGCGATACGGTACGTCAGACGCTTGCCGCACAAAAAACATTTGATGGCGCAAGAATGTGTTCCATCCATAATGGTGTAGACCCGGCACATTACATGCCGGATTCCATGGGGCGCGGCAGCGCACGCGCGGAATTTGGATATGGGGAAGACCACATCGTCTGCGGGATTGCTGCGCGCCTCGTGCCCGCCAAAGGACACGAATTTCTTTTTAAAGCTATTGCGCAATTGACGAAAGATTTCCCCAATCTCCGGGTACTGGTGCTGGGTCAGGGTGATTTAAAAGTGGAGCTGCAAAAACTGGCCGGTGATTTGGGAATTGCCAACATCGTTCAATTTGCTGGATTCCGCACGGATATACCGCGCTGCACCCAGGCCTTCGATATCGGCGTGCTGCCCTCAATTGACTGCGATACCTCCTCGTTCAGCCTGAAAGAAGAAATGGCCGCGGAGAAGCCTATTGTCGCCTCGGACCACGGCGGGCTCCCGGAAATCGTCAACAATGGCATCGAGGGATTTGTGGTGCCCGCGGGATCGGTGGAGCCGTTGGCCGAAGCGCTCCGCCGGTTGATTGTGAATCCCGATCTGCGCCGCCAAATGGGTGTTGCCGGGGCCAAACGCGTGGCGAAAGAGTTTTCCGTGACCGTCTTTGCTCAACGTACTCTCGACGCCTATCACCGGGCCTTGGAGTTGCACCGTGAACATTCTGCACATTGACGAACAGCTCGGCTGGCGAGGCGGGGAACAACAGGCCAGTTGGCTGATGCAGGGGTTGGCCAAACAAGGTCACCGTATCTTTATTGCCGCGCGGCCCAATGGCGAATTTTTCCGCGCGGATCATGGCGGTATCAGAGTTACGCGCATTCCCCTGCCCTTCAGGACCGAACTTGATCCATGGACAATTATCAACCTTGCCCGAATCGTCCGAAGGGAAAATGTGGATATTCTCCATGCACACAGCAGCCATGCCCATGCCACTGCGATCTATGCGCGGGCTTTGGCTGGACGCGGCAAGGTGGTGGTTTCCCGCCGTGTCAGCTTTGTGCCCAAGGCCAACCCCTTCAACCGCTGGAAATATAATCAACCCGATATTTTCATCGCGGTATCCGGGGAAGTCGGCAACGTTTTGCGCAACTATGGCATTCCCTCAGAAAAAGTCGAAGTCGTTTACAGTTCCGTGGATTTGAACCGCCTCAACGTAGAACCACTGCCCAGGAAGGAACTTGGGGTGCCCGAAGATTGCCCCCTGCTTTTCTCCGCCGGCGCGCTCGTGGGGCACAAGGACCATGTCACGCTCTTGGAGGCGCTGCCCAAAGTGCTCCAGCACTTTCCCGATGTACGCGTGCTCATCGCGGGCGAAGGCAATCTCCGCCTCCAAATCGAGGCGAAAATAAAAATCCTGCGGCTTGCCGATGCCGTTATTTTGCTCGGACACCGGAAAGACGTCCCGCGCCTTACCCGCGCCGCCGATCTCTACGTATCTTCCAGTTGGTCGGAAGGTTTGGGCACCTCCGTGCTCGAAGCGCTCGCCTGCGAAACCCCTGTTGTAGCCACGGTCGCCGGCGGGGTGCCCGAAATGGTTATGCCCGGTGAGACAGGCTATCTCGTTCCAAACCGCGATCCGGATGCCCTCGCCGAGGCCATCATCGAAAGCCTGGGCAACCGCGAACATGCCCGTGCCATGGCCCGCGCCGGACGCGAACTCGTGGAACGCCAATTTGTCACCGCACGCATGGTGGAAGGAACCTTGCGCGTGTACGAGCGTCTGATGCAGGATAATGCCACTGAAAAACCACAGGAAACCGTTTCATGAGTACCGTGACCGTGCTGACCCTCGTGCCCAATGCCGGAGACCGCCTCCCGCGCTGCCTCGAAAGCGTCCGGTGGGCCGACGACATCTTCTGTGTCGTCGATCCCCGCACCAGCGACGGCTCCGATGAGGTTGCGCGCTCCTTCACCCCGCACGTCGTCACCCACGAATACATAAACGCCGCCAACCAACGCAATTGGGCCATCCCGCAAATCACCACCGAATGGACTCTTGTCCTTGACGCCGACGAATGGCTCTCCGACGAACTGATCGCCAAAATAAAACAAGTCATCAACGACCCCAACAGCCTCGACGGCTACGAAATCAAGCGGATGTCTTACTTTTTCGGAAAATTGATCCGCCACTGCGGATGGCACCGCGACTACAACCTCCGCCTCTTCCGCACAAAGAAAGGCCACTACCTCGAACAACGCGTCCACTCCAAAGTGCTCGTCGACGGCACCGTCGGCTACATTCACGAAGAGATGTACCACGACGCCTACCGCACCTTCGACGAATACTTCGCCACCTTCCAGCGCTTCACCACCTGGGGCGCCCAGGACGCCTACGACAAAGGAAAACGCGCCCGCCTCGTGGACATCACCCTCCGTCCTATCCTCCGCTTCATCAAAATGTACCTCATCCGCCAGGGCTTCCGCGACGGATACCACGGAGCCGTCCTCTGCGGCCTCGCCGCCTGCTCCGTCTTCACCAAATACGCCAAACTCTGGAACCTCGAACGCATCAACAACCTCAAAAAGTAGTGTGCGCCCGCGCACCGGTTGTATCTTCCACAAAAGAAGTGTCCGCACCCCTTTCTTTATTCATCCTGCTTCCCGAATTAGTTACCTTTCAATAACATTATTCATTGATAAACTCCTTGAAATCTACATACCACTTTACTATACTTTTCATACCCCTGTTTTAGGGCGTGCGTTTATTAGACAAAATGGAGGCAGTGCCAGAAATGACAGAAGTGAACTCGTTGATTCCCATTGGCCATATAGAAGAGCGTATATTGCTTATTCGTGGAGAAAAAGTGATTCTTGATGTGGACCTCGCCGCTTTCTACGATGTCTCGACTAAAGTATTCAATCAGGCTGTAAAACGCAATAGTCACCGCTTTCCCGATGACTTTCGGTTTCAACTCACTCAGAAAGAAAGATCTGAGGTGGTCACAAATTGTGACCACCTTACCGCACTAAAATTTTCCCCCTATTGTCCTTACGCCTTTACTGAACATGGTACCATTATGGCAGCGAGTGTTCTAAATTCTCACCGCGCAATCGAGGTGAGCATTTTCATTGTACGTGCCTTTATTAAACTCCGGAAAACAGTTGCAGAACATCGCGAATTGGCCCGGAAACTCGATGAACTCGAACATAAACTGTCCGCCCATGATCAACAAATCCTTACTATAGTAAAAACCATCAAACAAATGGCAAGCCCGGCGCCATTGCCCAAAAAACGACGTATCGGTTTTAATACTGGAGAAACACCATAGTTTAAGATAAATGGTGCTATCTCGGAACGAATCCCTAGGTAAATCCCCAGAATGAAAAACCATATCGGAACGCTATACTTCCTTCTCTTCAGAAACGTTCACCCACAACACGCACTGATACGGATATGAGTCTGGTTCGTTTTGAAAATGTGTCAAATGCGTTTGCGAGCGCGCCCATCTGGAAAACATTGATTTCCGGGTGGAGAAGGGCGAGCACATCGGCCTTGTATACTCCCCAATATACGATAAACCGATAGAGAAAATCTTACATATCGTGCAAATCCTTAGGAATTCCGGGTGTTGCAAAGTCTTTAAACAGAAAGGTATGCTCCGCAGTAGACGGTTTTGAAAAAGGAATGGACTCATGACAACGGTTTTATCCTGGAATGTGAATGGTATCCGGGCAGTGGTGAAGAATGGGTTCTTGGACTGGCTGCTGGAAGCGCAGCCGGATATCTTATGCTTGCAGGAGACGCGGGCGATGGAGGCGGATCTGGAGGAATCGCTGTTGCGTCCGAATGGGTATGTGAGCCTCTGGAATCCGGCGGAAAAAAAGGGGTATAGCGGCACGGCGGTCTATGCCAAGCAGGCGCCGAAGTCGGCGGGGACATTGGGTGTTCCGGCATTTGATTCGGAAGGCCGGGTGCAGGTGCTGGAATATCCTGAGTTTATAATTCTGAACGGGTATTGGCCGAACAGTCAGCCGGAACGCGCCCGGCTGGACTATAAACTTCAGTTTTGCGATACGATCACGGCCCTCGCCAACAATCAGGTAAAAAAAGGAAAGAATGTGATCCTGTGCGGCGATTTTAATATTGCGCACACGGAAATCGATCTGAAGAATCCCAAACAGAACGAAAATAATGCGGGATATTACATTGAAGAACGGGAAGCCATGACGAAGTTTCTCGGGAATGGGTATGTGGACACCTTCCGGCATTTCCACCCGAAAAAAATTCAATATTCCTGGTGGTCGTACCGGATGCGGGCGCGGGAAAAGAACATCGGCTGGAGAATCGACTATTTTTGTGTGAATCAGGCATTCATCAAGCGGGTGAAACGGGCATGGATCGCTGATCAGGTGATGGGCTCAGACCACTGTCCCGTGGGCATTGAACTTCACTCATCATAAAGGCAATGACACTGTGAAATCGCATATAACCACCAAAACCGGCGATGCGGGAACCACGCGGACGCTCAGCGGCGATATCGAGTCCAAGGCGCATCCGATTCTGGAATGCACCGGGTGGCTCGACACCCTGCGCGCACAATTGGCCCTGGTGCGGCGGCGGGTATTAAATGAGAAGCCGGAAAGCTATCAGGAGATCGGCGACGTGCTCTTCTGGCTGCTTCACTGCTGTTTCATCATAGGCGCGCAGGTGAATGACCCGAAAAAAAAGCATCCGGAATACCGCTGGGGTGAAATCTCGGCAAAATTCATCGAAAAACTGGAACATGAGCAGCAATGGCTGGAGGGCCTGATCGAACTTCCCCGGGCATTCATCGTGTCTGCCGCTACGGAACTCTCCGCACAAGTGGACGTTACCACTACGTTTGCGCGAACGTTCGAGCGGAGCCTTGTACGATTAAAAGAAATTGAACCTGAATTCGATGCGGAAAAACTGCTTGTCTTCGCAAATCGCCTAAGCGACTATTTATTTGTCCTGGCACGGTATCTGGATCACGGAGATTATGAAGTGCTGGACTATACAAGGCTGAATGGACATTGAAAACTACAGGGTTTGGGGTTTGGGAAAATAGGACATATAGGACCTATACGACCTATACACTGAAAGAGATTAAAGGCTAGGACATTGGAAGGATGGGGGCAAGGAAGTCTTCCCAGCCCTGGCGGTAGATATCTTCAGACAAGACGAATCCCTCGTTATGAACGCCGAAGATTTCCAGGAAGGTTTTGGGTTCATTCGCGTTTTTGAAGAGGGTTTCGCCGTGGCGGAAGGGAATAACGTCGTCCTGGCGGCTATGCACGATCAGAAGAGGCGCGGAAATCTTCCTGACGTTTTCTGCGTTGGGAAAATAATGATGGACAATCCATCGTGCCGGAAACAATGGGAAGGCGGCTTGTGCGGCATCAGGCATGGACGTGAAGGTGCTTTCAAGTACCACGGCAGCGGGTTTTACGCGTGCGGCAAGATGGGCCGTGGCGCCTCCGCCGAGGGAACGCCCGAAGAGCATAATCTTTTCCGCAGGGATGCCACGCGCCTCGGTGAGGTACCGCCACATGGCTTCAATATCCGCGCAGCACCGTTGCTCCGAAGGTTTCCCGGTGCTTTTTCCATAACCGCCGTAATCGTAGGCGAGCACGGAAAACCCGAAGGAACGGAGCAGACCGATGGATTCCAGGCGATCCGCGATATTGCCCGCGTTACCGTGGGAGAAAATCACGACGCCACGAGCATTTATTGAAGGGATAAACCAGCCATGAGTCACATAGCCGTCTACAGGCAACAGGACATCTTCGAAAGGCCACTTATAATAGGATGGGTCACGATAAAGTTCACGGGTGGTTTGGAAAATGAGGCGTTCCTGGAAAACATAGCCAAGCAAGATCAGGCCGATGTAGAGAGCGGGTACGCCGATGAGAATATAGAGCACCATTTTATGATTTCTTTTGGCCATAGTAGGCGCCAGCGCCATGTTTCCGGAGGAAATGTTTGTCGAGCAGATAGCCCTCCAATGCCGGCGCATCCGGATTGATCACCAGGGTGTTTGCGGCCATACGGGCCAGTTCTTCCATGACGGCGGCATTTTCGAGCGATTCGGCGGGCGTGCGGCCCCAGGCAAAGGGGCCGTGGCCTGCGGCGAGCACACCGGGATACGCCATGGGATCGAGACTGGCATAGCGGCGCAGGATTAACGCGCCGATGTTGGCTTCGTAGTTTTCCGCGACTTCGGCTTCAGTCAATGCATCAGCGAGCGGGATCTCTCCATGGCAATAGTCGGCGTGCGTAGTGCCGAAACATGGAATGGGGCGGCGAGCCTGCGCCCAACAGGTGGCGTAATGGGAATGGGTATGGACGATACCGCCGATTTCAGAAAAGGCCTTGTAAAGCGCTAGATGCGTCGGGGTATCAACGGAAGGTTTTAACTCCCCTTCCACCACGTTCCCCTCGATATCCACGATGACCATGTGTTTGGGGCGCATCTTTGCGTACGAAACGCCGCTGGGTTTGATCACGACCAGACCCTTTTTCCGGTCGATGCCGCTGGCGTTGCCCCACGTTTGAAAAACAAGACCACGCCGGACCAATTCCAGGTTTACTTCGCATATTTCTTTTCTCAGGCGTTCAAGCATATCTATTCATCCATCAGTCTTCCTGCGTGGTATTCTTCCAGAAACCGGTTGAGGCGTTCCACTATCGGTTCGACCTGTTCGTATTGCATAAGCTCACAGCGCAAATGCGCAATATTGGGGGCGGACTTAAGATAGCCCGCATAATGTTTCCGGAAGGAAACCACGCCGCGCGGAACTCCGCGATATTCCGCCTGGCTGAAGAGATGGCGGAGGCACATGTCCACCCGTTCCTCCAAACTTAACTCCGGCAGCAATTCTCCTGTATTGAGATAGTGGCGGGTATGGCGGAAAATCCAGGGACTGTGAATGGCCCCCCGGCCAATCATAACGCCGTCCGCGCCAAGATTAAAACAGGTTTCCGCATCCTGCGCGGTTTTAATATCGCCATTGGCGATGAGGGGAATTTGGCAGACTTCCTTGATGCGTGGAATCCAGGACCAGTCCGCTTGGCCCGTATATCCCTGCTGACGTGTTCTGAAATGAACAGTAAGCGCTTGAATCCCGAGATCCTGAAGCATTCGCGCCACATCGAGAATGACAATGCTGTTCGTGTCCCAGCCGAGCCGCGTTTTGACAGTGACCGGCAAGGTCGTCCCCTTCAGGACGGCTCTAACCACTGCTTCGAATTTTTTCAGGTCGCGCAACAGTCCCGCACCATCACCGCGATTGGCGATTTTCTTCACCCAACAACCGCAGTTAATGTCAATGAAATCCGGCTGAGCTTCCTGGGCCATGGCGGCGGCGCGCTCCATGTTTTCCTCGGAACTGCCGTAAATTTGGATGCCGATGGGGCGTTCCTCTTCCTTAATGGCGATTTTACGGAGCATTTTGGTGACATTGCGCACCAAGGCTTCGCAGTTAGCGAACTCGGTGTACGCCACGTCTGCACCCTGTTCCTTGCAGATGCGGCGAAACGGCGGGTCGGAGATATCGTCCATCGGTGCAAGACATAAGGGACGGTCTATTTCGTGGGTGCCGAAACGCATGGTCAGATCACTCGGGTCGGTAGAGTTCCGCGCCGCCCCGGCGGAATTCGTCTGCTTTTTCCTGCATGCCGTGCGCAATTGTCTCCGCCTCCTGATTCGCCGCGGCTTCGCGCACCTGCTGGGTGATTTCCATCGCACAGAATTTCGGGCCGCACATGGAGCAGAAATGAGCGAGGCGCGCGCCGGTCGCGGGAAGGGTTTCATCATGAAATTCCGGAGCGCGTTCAGGGTCTATGGCGAGGTTAAACTGGTCCTGCCAACGGAACTCGAACCGGGCCTTGCTCATGGCGTTATCGTGAATTTGTGCACCGGGATGGCCCTTCGCAAGGTCGGCGGCGTGCGCAGCGATTTTATAGGCAATGACGCCTTCGCGCACGTCGTTCTTATTCGGCAGACCAAGGTGTTCCTTCGGGGTCACATAACAGAGCATGGCCGCGCCATACCATCCGATCATGGCGGCGCCGATGGCCGAAGAAAGATGGTCATAACCAGGCGAAATATCGCAGACGACCGGCCCCAACGTGTAGAAGGGCGCCTCGTGGCACCATTCCAACTGTTTTTCCATGTTTTCCTTGATCATGTGCATGGGCACATGGCCTGGGCCTTCGTTGATTACCTGAACGCCAAAGTCCCAGGCACGCTTGGTCAAATCGCCCTGGACCTTCAACTCACTTAATTGCGCCTCGTCATTGGCATCGTAGATCGAGCCGGGACGGAGCCCATCTCCGATGGACACCGCGACATCATACGCGGCGAGAATCTCGCACATCTCATCCCAGTGAGTATAGAGGAAATTTTCCTGATGGTGTGCGAGGCACCATTTGGCGAGAATCGAGCCGCCGCGGCTGACGATGCCGGTCATGCGGTGCGCGGTTAGCGGAATGAAACGCAAAAGCACACCCGCATGGATGGTATAGTAATCCACACCTTGTTCGGCCTGTTCAATGAGTGTATCGCGGAAGATTTCCCAAGTAAGGTTTTCGGGACGGCCCTCCACTTTTTCGAGGGCCTGATAGATGGGCACGGTGCCGATGGGAACGGGGGAATTACGGATGATCCATTCACGGGTTTCATGGATATTGGCGCCAGTGCTCAGGTCCATGACGGTGTCAGAACCCCAGCGGATCGCCCAAACCATTTTCTCCACTTCTTCCTCGATGGAACTGCTGATGGCGGAGTTGCCGATGTTCGCATTGATTTTCACGAGGAAGTTGCGCCCGATGATCATGGGTTCAACTTCCGGGTGGTTGATGTTGGCGGGAATAATGGCGCGGCCGCGGGCAACTTCATCGCGAACGAATTCAGGGGTGATAACAGACGGCATTTGCGCGCCCCACCCCTGGCCTGGATGCTGCTTTTTAAGGTATTCCGCGGCCTGCTCACAGCGCATGTTCTCGCGAATGGCGATGTATTCCATTTCCGGGGTAATGATGCCGCGCCGTGCATAGTCCATCTGGGTGATATGGCAGCCCGGTTTGGCGCGCAAAGGCTTACGGGTGGGCTTAAAGCGCACAGGGGCTAATTCGGGATCGATGGCACGGCGGTGTGCAAAGGCCGACGAAACATCTTCCAGAGCTTCTACATCGCCCCGGTCCCGTATCCATTCCAAACGCAAGGGGGCCAAGCCCTTATGCACATCAATCTCCACATCAGGGTCCGTATAAGGGCCAGAAGTATCGTACAAGGTGATGGCGGGGTTGAGTTCCTCCCGAGTATCGTTCTTGCCAATACGCGTGGGGGTTTGTGTCACTTCGCGCATGGCGACCCGGATGGAAGGTTCCGAACCCTGCACATAAACCTTTCGGGAACAGGGAAAGGGCTCACAGGTAATGCTCGCGGCATGGCCTGGGCCAAATACTTCATTTTCTTGGGGGGAAATAGCCATTCACAATTCTCCAAAGAATCTATTATACCGCATTTTGAGGGGTGGAGGCATTTCCAACAAGCGGCTTCGAAAACTCTCATGTGCATTGCACGTGGAAAAATCCAAAAAAAGTCGTATCACATGCAGATAAAATGTCTTTCTTTATATCAAATCCAGATGAAAAAGGATAAATTCTATGTGGTTTTCACATTAAGGCATCCCCCGGAACAATTCATCACTGACGGACAAATCACGGACAAATCAGGGTGCGCTATCCACTAATTGACAAGTGCCAAGACATCGTTTACTGAATTTAGTGCCAGGACATCGTTTACTG